>JAABUS010000398.1_pt1 | contig 111138 bp, 3 predicted proteins | sample 5560161 | NCBI WGS metagenome assembly JAABUS01 (sample SAMN10711885, study PRJNA513376) | rock metagenome | isolation source: Antarctica rocks | place: Antarctica: Victoria Land, Trio Nunatak nord | collected 2016-01-04
TTACCCTCATCGCTCCCGTAATTTCTCTACGGAAATAACGACTTTATAAACTAATAATTAATTCATAAATAATAATATTATATTAAATTATAAGAATAAAATCTCTAGATCTTTCTATTATTTATATTAATAATAATAAAAAATATAAAGAGATTAAAATTTATTATATTAAAAGTAAATATTCAAATAAATCTATATTATAAATATAATTATTATATTAACGAGTAGTATAAAATTTTTAATAAAATAATCCTTAAATTATTTAAATAATAATAATTTTAATTAATATAAATTTTTATAAATTCTATAAATTATTTTAAAATAGACTTCGAAATATATAATTAAATAATTAGAGTAAATAATTTATAGAAATAATATATATTATATATTCTTTACTAAGTCTTACCGCCCCCGTAATCTCCTTACGGAGATAGCGACCCTCTAGTAATTATTATAATAACCTTAAGGACGTATCATGGCTGCTACTACCCTTATAGATATACACACTTATGGCTACTGCTACCTCTATAGATATACGTATTTATAACTACTGCTGCTGCTGCCCCTATAGATATATATATTTATAGCTACTACTACTACTACCCCTATAGATATACGCACTCATAGCTATTACTGCTCTTATAGATATATATACTCATAACTACTACTACCCCCATTATAGATTAATAATAAGATATATTATAGATTATAGATTATACTATAGAGAGACGATTATTATAATGATTATTATAATTAATATTTACTATTATTCTCTACTCTTTATCTTTCAACCGATTTTAAATCGAAATATTCTTTAGAATAAAATATTAAATTTAAGGGAAAATATTAATATTAAAATATATTAATAGATATTTAAAAAGAGTTAATTTTAATTTTAAAATTAAATCATTATTTAAGCGTCCCCTTAATTTTAAAATAAACGAATTAAACTATATCTTTAATAAAACCTTCGGTTATATCTAACTTTAAACTAATAATAGTTTTAATTTTAATATTAATTTAAATAATTATTAAATCCGAGCGTTTATTCTATAAATACGCGTATTTATAAAGGTAGTAGTAGTTATAAATATATATATCTATAAAAGTAGTAATAGTAGTAATTATAAATATATATATTTATAGAGGTAATAGTAGTTATAATTATATATATCTATAAAAATAATAGTAGTTATGAGTATATATATCTATAGAGGTAGTAGTAGTAGTAGTTATAAATATATATATTTATAGAGGTAGTAGTAATTATAAATATATATATTTATAGAGGTAGTAGTAATAGTAGTTATAAATATATATATTTATAGAGGTAGTAATAGTAGTAGCTATAAATATATATATCTATAAAAGTAGTAGTAGCTATAAATATACGTATTTATAAAGGTAGTAATAGTTATAAATATATATATCTATAGAGGTAGTAGTAGTAGTAGTTATAAATATATATATCTAGAATATAGAGGTAGTAGTAGTAGTAGTTATAAATATATATATTTATAATACGTCCCTAAGGTTATTATAATAATTACTAGAAATTTATCTTAATATAGTAGAGATCCTTTAGTAAATCTCTACTCTACTCTACTCTACTCTAGGCTCTACGTTAATAAATCTCTATATTAGATTAGAGTAGAGATTATATCTCGATCCCTACTCTACTTTATATTAATCCGAAGTATACGCCCGAGGTATATAACTAAAGAGTCTAGAATTACTCGGGTATATACCGAGTAAATTTAAAATAACTATTAATAAATATTAAATTAGAGGTATATTATTAACTTTAACTTTTATTTATAACCTCTATTTATAGTTATAGCCCTATTCTATTTATAACTATAACTCTATTCTAGTTATAGTTATAGTATATTCTATTTATAGTTATAGTATATTTCTTTTATAATTAAAATAGAGTTATAGTTATAAATAGAGGTTATAGACGGGGGTTAAAATTAATAACGTATCTCTAATTTAGCGCCCGTTAATAGTAGTTTTAAATTTACTCGGTATATACCCGAGTAATTCTAGGCCCCTTAACTATATACCTCGGGCGTACCTCGAATCGGTAGATAAATATTATATTAAAGGCTTTTAAGACGCCCGTCGAGCGCTTTAAATTACGATCAAGCTACTTTTCGTTTTACCGACGCGCGGTACTCTCTTTATATATAATTATACTATTATTTATTCTAGCGCGCTAAGAAGTAAAATACGTTACTAAAAGATACACGATTATTTTAATAGTATATTATTAATAATTATTTAATTATCGACTAGATTACTTTAAACTAATATTATAATAATTAAAATACTATCTATACCGACTTATATAATAGTATTACGGATACGTTAATTTACGATATTAGAGATATATAAAAACTCGGTCGCCGTATTATTCTATTATCTAGTTTTACGAGCGGTAACCGAGTTATATAATAATTATACTACGATTCTATAATTATTATATAGTATTTTAATAAGTTTATAATATTTATAATATTTACTACGAATTCGTATTAGCCCGAGATTATTAAGAGTCTCTTTTTTAGATAAATTATATAAAATCGCTTTAAGATCGTCGCCCGCGTTTTTTATATAAAGGCGAAGACGTTATTATAGGACTTTAAGAATTAATATAATTAATATAACGGGATTATTTAGATTATTAAATATTAGAAATATAACCTCCTCTATTTTTATATCCTATTATTTCTATACCGAGATAATAATTTTATAGAATATTTTCGTATTAATAAATTAATTTATATAGAGTTACCCGATCCCGCGTTTAATTTTAATAGTATTTTATATATTATTATTGAAACGTAGATAATATATAGACTTTACGAGGTATTAAATTCTATTTTATTTTATATAAAGAATAATAGAGAGATTTATAAATATAAAACTAGGTTCTTTAAAATATTCTAAAAAGAAACGATCGTATAAAATAACGGGTACTCTTTATATTATTATTATTATAATCCGCGTATTTAAGTAAAATATATTACGGGCTATAACGTCTAGATAAATAATAATTAAATAATTCTATATAATCCGTTTTTTACTCGTAAATATAGTATATATATTAATATTAAAATATACGGGTCTATTATATCTATTAAATATATCTATAAATATATATATAAAGGCGACGATCGGATAATAATATAACTCTAAAACGAGGACGAAATTATATAATATTTTAATAGTCGGTATATCGGCCCTATATAGGCGGTATAATAATTTTTTAAATTTTATAACTATTACGAGGATCTATCTATAACGCGCCTTATTATATATAAACTAGGGTAGGTTCCGATTTATTTTTCTAATATAAACTAGTAAGATCCTATATATTTATAAAAATTACTTGATATTACCGATAGTACCCTAACTTATTTCCTATAATATAATAACGAATATATAGACGGTTATTATCTTTTATATTATAAATTCCCTAAATATTATATTTATTATAATAAACGGGGTAAACGGCGTTAAATAGCGTGTAAAAAAAATAGTATTATTAGCCGAATATATTAATATAATCCTACGTAGAGCGAGAAATTCTATATACGCTTTTTATTAATAATTATATAAGGGCCACGTAGTTTTAAGTATCTCCGTATAATTAATAACTAGTTTTATCCGTTTTTCCGCGCTATTTATATTAAGTTATATTTATTAGACGACGACGGTAAATAAATTAATTATTTTAAAAAGATTATTTAATTCTCTACCGAGTTATTCTTATAAGGTTTATTCGTTATAACGTTATTAAATAAAAGTATTATTAATCCGCTCGGCGTTATAAAAATAGTTTTATACGAATATATATAATTATTTATTTTATTATATCGCCTAGTTCCCTTCTATACCTACTAATTTCGTCGATATATATTTAGATTATAGGTTTTTCTTAATTAATTATATATTATAAATTTATAATAAATCTCTTCTATATTTTAGTCTTTCTATATTTATTTTAATATAGACCGATAATACCCGATCTAGCCTCTTTACGGCCGAATTAAGTTATAATTATAATCGCGAGGCTTTATTATAAAAGTAGAAAGTAGCGTAATTAAATCCTGAATAATATTATATATTTAATATTATCGTTATAGTTATATCTATTCTCTTTTTAGATCTCTACTTCTTTTTATATAGGCCTACTAGTATAAATAAGACATTTATATATAAATATTTATATTATTACTTTCGTGTATACGGCTAGACTATTATATATATAGTATCTACTAGTATTATAACTACGTTATTATTAAATAAAAGAATTTTATATTTATATTTTAAAATCTTTATTATTTTAACGGAAAATATAATTTATATAATTCTCTTATAATCTAATCTTACTACGTTATTATATTATACCGCGATAATTATCTAGGATAAAGTTCTTATATAATATAAAAATTATTTCTCGGTTATTAATATAATATTATATAATATATATAGCGATTAGAGATTCTTCGGCGGAATTCTTATAGTTCTCGGCGGTGACTTTATATAAACTATATTTATTATACTTTATAATAGTCGCGCTCTATAGGTTAAAACTACTATCCGTAGTTTATAAATTTAGTTATCTTTAAATATATTACGACTATACCGAAATATATATATTTATATTAAATAGGATAATATCGCCTTTATAAATTAACTCGGTCGTATATTTTATAATTTAATATTATATAGTTTAATTATTAAGTTATAATGCCTAGGGTATTTATAATAATATAAAAGTAAATATAAAACCTTAGTAGGAAAATAATCTCTATATTTAAATAATAGAATTAATCTCTAAAGAGTTAGAGCGAGGGCTCCGAGCCTTTTATTTCTAAAGGGACTCCGGAGTAACGGAAACTATAATATAATACTATAATATAAATGACGTAACTACGCCGTATACTCTTTTTTAAGGATTTATATATTATATTTAATAATTACTATAAAGCTAGTTTTAATATAATATAATAATTACCTCCCCTTCTAGGGGTTTCGCCCTTAAAACTAGTAGATATTAATTTAATACTTCGATATTTTCTATAAAAAAGTATAATAAAGGAGAGTTTAAATTAAATAAGGTATATATATAATATTTATACCTCCTATCTAATTTTATTAATCTCCTAGTTTTATAGTAGTAATATATTAAGAAAAAACCTCTAAACCTAATAAAAAAAGGGAGGGAAATAAATTATATTTTAAAATTAATAATATATCGTGTATAATTCGTAATCGGCGTAGTTATATAGTTATAGATTATAGTAGGTATTCGATAAAAACCTTAAAACCCTAAAGGAAAAGTAAAGGAAAGAATATTATAATCGTTATCAAAAATTATAAATCTTTATTATTAGTAGAGCTTTAACGATATCGGCGGTAAAATAAATTATTCTACTCTATTATTTAGGAAGAACTCTAGTTATAGGAGTAAATATATATAAATAACGGTTTTAGCGTAGATATAAAATCTTTATTAATCTTTAAGTTTTTTTTCTTCTATAATATCCTATTATCTTTTATATATATAAACTCCTATATACTACTACTAAAAGCTATATTATATTTAGATTTTTATTAATTTATAATAATCTCGGTCGTATCTTTAAACTCTTTTTTTAAGATTATAAATATTATATATATATTTTATAAGTAAGACTAAAGCTAATATATTATAATTTAAATAAATCTTTTTCTTCTTCTTTTAAATTCTTTCTTTAATTTTATAATTATTAAAATAAATAAATAGTTTATTCTATCTTTAAATAAGGTATTTATTTATATTTCGAAAGAATTAATATTATCGTAATATTTATTTTATTTTTAAATTATTAATTTCGAATTTTATTTTATTAGCGATATATATATAGCTAGATTACTTTAATATTTAATATATTAATTTAATCTCTACGGTATATAATATTAACGATAATATTTAAATATTTAATATATCCCCGACCCTCGTTTCCCGTAAAATAATTATTTACTCTACTTTTACCCCGTCTTTATCCGTATTTTTATACCTCCGTTACTTTAAGCGGATAGACCTAAATAATTATATCCTATATAATAAAATACTATATATAAAGTATATTTATTACGTAAAAAATAAGTATTTATATAATCCTATATATCGCTAGTATTCTAAAACTAAATTATATTAATATATCTAGATTCCGTCTAAATTTTATATTTTTATAAATTTTCTTTTTAATTATCTAGAACGCCGAGGCCCTAATAAATATCTTCGCGAGTATATTATTAAATATATAAAAAATATCGTAGCCTTCCTTTAAAAGATTAAGGCTAAGAGTAGCGACGTTAAAAAGAGGGAGGATATATTATAATTAATATCTCGGTTTATTATAAACGTCGAGGGTATAAATAATACCTTTTATACTTTTATAAACTAATATAGTTTAGATATAATTCGTATATTAATAATTTTTAAGGGAGGGATTATTACCTAGGATATAAATATACTTTAAAGTAAAATTATATAATATTAACTTAATAATTTTCTCGAATCGACGGACGAAAATAAAGCCGACGATAAAGACGAAAATAAAACTTATATATATCGTATATAAAATACCTCCGAATACGACTTTTCTCCCGGCTTTAATTTTATTACCGACTAATTTAATATACCTATTATCGATAATCTCGGTACTATCGATCTTACTTTATTCTTTAGCGGTATATAAAGAGTTATAATATTTAATCGTAAAGTTTTTTTAATTAAAGATACTATAAAGCCTCGCTTTTAATACGGCGGTATAAAGGGTATAAATCGTTATATTTTAAATAAATTAATATCTTCTCGCGAGGCTTCTAAGGAAGAAGTTAAAAATAAGGTTAATATTTTTATTTTTATTTTTATTTTTATTTTTTATTTTTTAATTCGAATTCCCGGCCCTAGCCCTATTTATAAACGGCCGAGTCTTAATATTAAGAAAATTAATTATCTTAAATATAAGTTTACCCGTAAACGCCCTATTAATTATAAAGATATATCTCGCTCGAAATCTATTAATAAGAAGTAGCTAGTAGTAACTAGTAATTAATAATACTTTCTTTTCCTACTCTTTACTTTCTATACTTTTTCTATTTTCGTATTCTTTTCGAATATTTCTCGTAGTTCTAGCGCGTTATCTAAAGTATCTATATTTATTTATTTATTAAAGGTCTTTAGTTATCCTAGTTATTTTATAAAGTAAAGTACCTCGCTCTTTATTTTTTTCTTTTTTAGTACCTCTTTTATTTCTTATTCGTTTATATTATTTATTAATTCCGGTAGAGGTATATTGGGAATCGAAATATTACTCTATCGTTAATAATACGGCTCTAAAAGCGATATATAGAAAATATTATAAATATAATAACTAGTTAGTAATCCTAGGCGGTACGTTTATATTCCGACGGTATTTAAAATCTTAAATAATTTAATTACTTTATAAGAGAGCTTCTTATTTAGTTATTTTTATATTAAATTTTTAATTAATAATAATATAAGATTATTTATATTAAATAATTTCGGTTTATACCTTTTATTATGACTATATTTCTACGCCTCGACCGCGATAATCTATACTTTTATTAGGTACTCTCTCGAAATATTTAATTTTTTAATTCTTTTTTATACCGACGGTATTTCTCCCTCGTACGTCTCGCCCTTAAAACGCGGTTTTAGAGATAAATTATAATTATATATAACTATAAATAATATCTATTTTATTATTATATACTACGTACTATAATATATTTATTCTATTATAGGTAAAAGTACTCCCTAGTTATTTTACTCGCTTAAATAGAAAGTTCTTAAATAATATTCTAGGGTTTAGTTCTAATATTCTATTTAATTATCCGTCTATAAATAAAATACGGTATTTAGGCGCTTTTTAATTTTTATTAAATAATATACCTCTAACTAAAATATATTTATAAAGATAGAACCTCTATTAGAAATAATCTTATTAAGAACTCTAAACTTTAGAATAATTTTTTCGAATATTAACTTTATTAACCCCGTAGAGTCGATTATTTTAATAATTAAAATATATTATAATATTTTTATATACTTATTTATAACTATAACAATTATATTATAAACGCGTTTATATCGCTTATTTAAAGATAAGTTAGTAATAAAATTTATTATAATTTCCTTCTACGGTCTCGTAGGATATAATAAAGAATTAATCTCGTTATAAAAGCGGTATCGATATACCTTAACCCGCTAATATATATTATATATATCGATATATTCTTATACGTCGGCCTTAAAAGTACTTTAGAAATATTTTTTAATAAATAACTTTATTATTTTCTTAATATTAAAGTACCCCGTTAATATATTATTATAATATTATTTTAATAGCTCTTCGCGGACTAATCCCTCTTTAAATATATAAGTCTTATTATTATATCTAAAAATTAATATAGAATCTAAAGTTTATACTTTAACGGAACGCTAGTAATCCGCCTATATAATTTCGGCGATTTTTATTTATAAGAAGGAATTATCCTTTTATAAAGCGCGAATTATTTTAACTATTAATAAACTTTTAGTATTATAAACTATTTCATAAAATACTATTAATTTAGTAATAATATATAGAATAAATAGTCTATAGTCTATAGTTCTAGCGATAGGGTTAAATAGTTCCTTTATTATATTATAATCGATTTAAATAAACGTCTCGTTTAAACTTTTTAAAATTTCTTATTTAGGTATTAACTCCCTAGGCCTAGATAAATTTATTACCGAAAAATATATTTTTTTTATAGTAAGCCTTAAAGACCCTAGTAATATAAATTTTATATATATTAGATTTTACGCGATACCTACGGATATATTATTTAATACCGGCGAAATACTATTTATATTTAAAACTTCTATATCTACGAATATATTTTATATTATAGCGAAAATAGGGCCTTAATTAGTACTTTCTAAATTTAATAATTTTTATTATAAAATAGATAATATATTATCTAAAAAGTTATTCTAACTTTTATAATTAAAATAATATAAAGAGTTATCGGCTAGGTTACTCTTCTTAGAATAATACGAAATTAAGAAATTAAAAAATAAGAGTTTTATTACCTAGCGCGCCTAGCGATTATTTAATTACTTAATATTTATAAAACTCTTTAGATTATTATAATCGGTTAAGATTTCTACTTTATATAAATTACCCTCGAGGTAGTATTACTATTATTTAAATATTATAATAATTACGAGGAGTTTCTTATTATAAATCTTATATCGAATTTTTAAACCTTATATTTTACGGGACTAGAAAGCGACGGGATATTATTCGTTATTATTTTATAACTATATTAAAATCGTAGTTATAATAAAATTAGAAGTATTTATCTTAATCCGAATTTTTAATTCTAGATTAAAGTATACTAGAATAAATATATATAAGAATGAATCGCGAAATAAATAAAACGTTTACTTTACCTCTTTAAGTTATTTAAATAAACTAAATTTTTTATTATCTTAACTATTTTTTAATAGACCCGTTAATAGGCCTATTATCTACGAATAATAATAAATAAATTAATAATAAAAATTAATAAAGCCTAAAAATATTTATATATTATAAAAGGACTTTGGTTTTGGTTAGAATTAAATCATATTAATTTTATATTCGTTTATCGATATACCTTCGGTATTTATTATAAATTTTAGAAATTTAATTAACCGAGTAAAAAACTCGTATTTCTTAAAACTCGCGAATAAAAAATATTTTTATAGGCGTTCGAGTATTTATTATATATAATTAATATACTCCTCTTTTAAATTTAAATAAATTAGGATATTATCTAGATAAATAATATAAAATATATTTATTAAACTCGTTAACGATTTATTAATATAAGTTTAAAAAATAGTAAGTATATTCGTTAAACTAAATAATATTATTATATATTCGAAAAGGTTATACCGCGTACGAAATATTATCTTTTATTTATCGCCTTCCTTAGTTTTTATCCGATAATAAATATCTTTTAAATTAAGTTTCGTAAATTATATAGCGTTATTTAAGCGGTCTAGCGTTTTATTAATTAAAAGTAATAAATAACGATTCTTAATAATAATTTTATTAAGACCTCGGTAATTAATATATAATCGTAGTTTATTATTTTTTTTTAAAATAAAAAGGATAAGAGCCTCGGTAGGGTTTACGGAGTATTAAATTTAATACTTCGTTAAGGCGTCGTCTAGGTACCTCTTTAACTCTATTAATTCTAAATTCGATAAATTATAAAAAGACTTATATAACGGGTTACCCTTTATATTAATTATATAATCGTTATCTTTATATAATAATAATCGATTTATTTCTTTATTTAAAAAGATATTATTAAAATCTATAAATTCGTTAAGAAGCGTAGGCGGTACGATAACGGAATTATTAAAAAAATATTATATTAACGGTAATATCGCCTTTTCTAACCTCGTTTTTATTAATAAGATCTTAATTAAAGGGACTAATTTTAATATAAATTAATATATATATAACTAACTACGTCCTTAATAACTTTATAAAATCCTTAAATAATTCTAATATATATATATCTAACGCGATACCGAACCGTTAGGTATATATATTATAGTCGGTTTAAATCTTTTTCTTTTTTATAACTAGTATATTTATAATAATAGGCGAGCCTTTTTTATTAATAAAATAAAAGATATTATTATACTTCTTAGTTTATCCCTCTAAATCGGTTAACTAGTAGACGATATTATAAATATTATAATAATAAATAAATTACCCGTTTATTTATTTAGGAGTCGGTAACGACTCGCTTTTAAAATACTTTAGGTTATATTATTATATAAATATCTTATTTATAATATTTATCTCCGTTCCTAGATCTTTATCTATTTTAATATAAATAATTTTTATATCGATATTAATTAGGTTCGTAATAACTTTATTATTAATATTTATACTCGGTCGGGTTTTTATTTTTTTTTATTCCCTCGGGATAAAGACTTCCTTAAAGATTTATTATTTTTTAACTCGGCGGTATAATCGCCGATATAGTTAATAATCTTTATTTTCTTCTCTAGATATTTATTAGAGTAGTAGCCGAATTTATAATAATTAAAATACTTAATATCCTTAAGATTCTTATCGCTCGCGCGAGTTATATATATTTTATTTATATTTCTACGACTCTTATTATTAGAACCTTATTTCTTTATATTAGATTTATTTTTATTATCTCCGCTTTTTAACCCCTTTTTATACCTTTTCCGAGGTTTTAATTAATTATTTTAATTATTATCTTATATCTTAAAGTCCCGATTAAGATTATATTTATAACGCGCCGTAAACGATATAAATTCGATTCGCTTAATAAGAATACTTTAGGCTCGGTTAACTTCTTTTAAAATATTAAATCTTAAATAAGTTATTAGATAAATTATTTATTATTCTTTATTATAAGGAGGTAGTTCGGTTTCTAGGGTATTAAAATAAATATCGAAGTTTTATATTAATTAATTATTCCTCTAACGTATATATTAATATTTAAAATTTATATTTATAACTCGGTTTAAAGGGTCCTTAATTATATTAAATAAATAATCCGTAAGAAACTTTTATATTAATATATTTATTAAATAAAGTTCTTTATATTTATTTTATAATTTCTTAATTTACCCCTTTAAATAAAATATTATATATAAAATCTTCTTTTTATTTATTCGAAAGTTTACGGGTATTAAATAAAACGTAGTCTCCGCGTTATAAATTTATTCTCGATAATTTTACGGATTTTTTATATAGAAATCCCGTAGTTTCGATAATCGTAAATTACCTTAATTTATATTATAATTAATTTAATTATAACTTATCGTCGGGCCGTTTTCGTCTTTTATATTTAATTTTTAAAGATTATCTTCGATTTCTTTATCTCCTTTATCTACGATAATATATCGTAAATTCTCGATATTTTTTTAAATTATAATAATAGAGGCCTTTTTCTCGAGGGCTTTCTATTTATATTTTAATTCTATAAATTATTAATCTACCGTAAGATTAATATTTAATAGTAAATCTTTTATATTTTTATTTAGAGTATTAATCTTATACGTCTCGCCTTCGGGACGATTATTTTTAAAGAGATTTTTTATACTTTTAACGAATTACTATTTAAAAAGGTTAAAAAAGATTAAAACTATTAAATTATAATATTTAAGGTATTTATAATAATATAAAAATAAATATAAAGCCTTAATAGGAAAATAATCTTTATATTTAAATAATAGAATTAATCTTTAAAGAGTTAGAGTGAGGGCTCCGAGCCTTTTATTTCTAAAAAAACTCCAGAGTAACGGAAACTATAATATAATATTATAATATAAATAGCGTAACTATATTATATACTCCCTCCTAGGGATTTATATATTATATTTAATAACTACTATAAAGCTGGTTTTAGTATAATATAATATTAATATCGCTACCGCTTATAGTTACGAGTTATTTCGATAAAATATAGGTATTTATTAACTACGTTTTTCCTCCGTATAAACGAGTGTAAATTTATATTAATTTAGATTTCTTTTAAAATCGCGCTATCCTATACCCGCGGAATAATATAATAAAGGAATTTAATCGCCTAATTATCGAAGATATATACGGGATTATATGTAGATTCTTATTTATCGATACTACTCTTAACGATTAAAGTAAGGAGAGGTATTAATTAATTATAAAGATTTTATAGAGGTTTAAATCTTCTAGTTTCTTAATATTATAATTTATATTAAAGATCGGGGCTTTAATTATATTATTACGGAATCTATATCCTAATAAAAATATATATAACGATATACGATTAATTATTTCGCGCCTATATAGAGATTATATCGAAGCGCGTATTACTAGGGGCGCCTAGAATGATAATATATAATTAATTCCTCGTATTAAAATAACTAGTAAAGAGGATAATTATACTTTTATATTAATCCGTAAATAATTCCCGATTCGGCTCTATTCTATAATAATTATTAATAAATCGTAAAGTTAGTTATTATCGATTATAGAAGTCGATTTATAGACGTCCTATTTTAATTATAATTAACTTTATATCGCGCTCTCCCGTATAAGAGATATATAAAGACTTACGGTTTTATTTCTCCTCTATATAAATTTATATATAAATAATATTATTTACCCCGAGATAATTTTATATAATAATAATTAGTATTTTTTTTAAATAAATTTAATATTATATATAAATTATATATTCTATTTTATTCTTATATATATTAATTTCTATTAATAATAGAAAGAAGAACTACTTTTAGTTTTATTATTTTTTTCTCTTTTTTTATAATAATAATTTTTTTATCTAAAATATATATAGTAATAAAAGATTAAAAATACTCTTTTTATTTATAAATATTTATATTATTAATAATTATCTTATTAAATAAAATTTTTATTAATTCTATATATATAATAATTATCTTATTAAATATAATTCTTATTAATTCTATATATATAATAATTAAATTTAGTAGTATTTTATATTTATTATTATAAACTACTATTAAGAATTCTTTATTCTTAACTCTAAGATAAATTTAAATTTAATAAATAAAATAGATAATAAAAGTAATTAATTTTATGAATTTTAATATTAATTAATACTTTTATATTATTTTATATATTATATATTTATTCGATTTTTTATTATATTCGTTAATTTACTTTATTAATTAATTTATTAAATATCTTAACTAGGTAACTAAGAATTTTTATTAAATTATTAATATTTTAGAATTATTTTAGAGAGTATAAAATCTAAGGCCGTTAACGTAAACTTATCGATTTAATAATAATATAAAATATATAAAGTAATTATAAGATTTAGTATTAAATTCTTCTTATTTTTATATTTAATAATAGAATTAATCTCTAAAAATTATAATAAAAAACGTTAGAATATTAACTCGATATATAATTATTAAAATATTAAAGATTAGAACCCCGTAATACTAGAGATTAGTACTTTATATTAATATATAAATATATATAATAATATTTAGTTTATAAAGACTTATTTAAAATATATTAAATAAATAAACTAAAGTAGTTACGAAATTATATATATATAAACTAATTTTAGAGTAGAGGATTTATATTATATCTTTATACTAAATATGTTTGATTAAAGAATTTATAAATATAATTATAATATATATTATAAATTTTCCTATACGATATATTATAGATTAATATTATATTATATATTTTATAATATAATAATAACGTCTAGAGTTAAATTAAGTAATATTATATATTATAATATAATAATAAAATTTATTCTAAAGTAGTAACTTTAACGTAGTAATTAAATATATAATAAAATTTAATTTATAATATTAATAGTATATATAATATAAAAAAAATTATATTTGTAGTTCCTACTTTATCGGTTTTTTATTAAATAAATATTATTATTTATTAATAGTAAATTAGATTTTAATAGATTTTAAATAAACTTTATATAATTTATATTATATCTACGACGTCTATATTAGAGTATATAGAGATAGTATAGGCCGGTATAGATTCGATATATTAAGATTTTATTCGTTACCCGTAGGTAATATAATTATAAATACCCGTATAGAGCTATTATAACCCTATATAAATACTATATTTCGGTATCGCCCGGTACCGCCTAGTACCGCCTAGTACTATTTATATATTATTTTATTTATTTTTATACTCTTTTTAATTCTCCTCTACTACCTCTATAAAGCGCTCGAATAAAATCGCGAGGTTATAATACGAAACCGTAATTCTTTTATATAACTTCGTAACGTTTAGGTTTTTTACCGTAGCTTTTATTATCTTCTTTTTTTTAAATTTCGAGTTAACTATATAAATTAATATAAATCTATATATAATAGTATTTTATTTTACCGAGCGAGTCTTTAACTTTATATTTCTTTAAATCTCGAATTACCTCTATATAATATTAATAAGATTACTATACTAGATAATATTAAATAATATATATATAATATATAATTATACTTTAGTCCCTCCCCTATATATAAATAATTAATATATATTCCGTTATAGTAATTTTCTAGAATTTTATAAAATTTAAAAAGTCCGTTTTCTTTAATATAATCCGTATACTTTTAATCTTCCTTCTAGTAAATATTTATATAGGACTATAAAAGAACGCCCTTGATATTAAAAAGACGGAGTTAATTTTATATAAATTGATATAATATTATAAAAGTACGTATAAGTACGATTATTTAAATATAGAAAAAGATATTATATTAAACCTCTAATATAATAATAGTATATTATTATATAGGCGCTTTATTCTCTATAATATACTACTCGGCTTTAATAACGGCTAGATTTTTAATTATATTATCGGGTAAAGTAGTACGCCGGAGATATATAATTATTATAAAATTATTTATACCGCTATTTTTATCGTTTTCGGCTAGTATAACTATAATACCGATTAATATTAATAAATATAAAATTAGAATTAATATATATATATAAATTGAAGAGAGAAGAAGAGATATACTACTTTATATAAAACGATATAAAATTAATATAAACTCTTTAGAGAGGGATATTTAATTATAATAATTTAAAATAATATATAAAAGATAGTAAAGATTAATATAAAGAAAAAGTATAGATTTATATAAATTTCTTATATAAGTTTTATATATATATACCTAGAGAGTAGTATAAATTATTAGGTTTTTTAGGGGTATTATAGAATATATAAATTATTAATAAAGATTTAAATATTTATTTTTTATTTTTATCTACTATATATTTACTTCCTAGATCGCGTATAATATTACCGATATCTTAGTGAATTATAAAGTTTAATATTATATGACTTTATTTATATACTTTAGTATTAAGCCCTACCGCCTTTGTAATCTCCTTATAGAGATAGCGACTCCTTAGTTTTAGGTATTAAATTATCGACCTAGTTAATTATATTTAAAAATTAAATAGGATAATAGACGCGATTAAATAGTTATTAAACCGGCTGGACTCGGATAAGATTTAAAAATATATAAAGAATAGGAACTATATTTTAATTCTAAGTTTATATTATTTTATTAAATCTTTTAATCTAAGGGAGTTTTTATATCTTAAGATATTACTATTATTTTATAAAACTAGAATAAAGGCGGATATATAAAGTTTCTATTTTTATAAGATTTTTTATTTTTTTCCTTTTTAATTTTCTTCTTTTTTACTCTTTTTTTTTTTATTTTATTCTTATATACCCCTTTTCCTTTTATCTCCTTCCGCCGAATTTTACGATTTCGATCTATTATAGTATAATATAGTACGAAGGGTATTTAAGAATTAACCGGTACGAAATACTTCTAAAGATATTTCTTACCTTTAATAAAGTAATATTTCTTATAAATATAAGATTATACGATATATTTACTAGTCGTAATCTTATACCTATAAATAAGGTCTTTACGTTTAGTATTATTTAATTTATAATCTTAATAATAAATCTTTATTTATTAATTTAATATAGTAATCTCGAATTATTTTAGATAGGGCTGTCGGCCTCGGGTTTCTATAATATTATTAAAAATAGACCGGTTTAAAATCAAAGCCCGTTAATACACTTATTATATTCTAAATTAAGTCGAGTATAAGATTTATAGCGAAAGTATTTTACCTAACTAAATATTCAGGATAATAGTTATATACGATAATTCTTCGAACGCTACTATTATAGTCGTTAAGTTTTATATTAATAGGGATATCCATTTAGTTTAAATATATTCGGAAACCGATTAAACACCTATATTTAATAGTCTTATATTTATTTTTATTCTGTGAATTATAAATAACCTAAATTTTTATTTCGCTACTCTTAAAGACCTAGTCTAAAAACTCTTTATATATGACTTTTTACTCGGGTGGTTAATAGTTTATAAAAACGTGGCCCTTCTTTTTAAACTTCTCTTTAAAGTTATCCTCTCGGCGCGCGTAGGTATTTAATTAAATAATACCCTTAATTAGGGCGCCTTTTATTATTAGTAAATATATAAAAGAATTACCTAGATTAATAGTAGTTTTAAAAATAAGACCTGAAATTATATTCTTAGTTAATTAATATAGTTTTATCCCGAGCCGATCCCTAGGTTAACTAGTGGGGGAGACGAGATATTCTATCGGATAATTAAATTTATCGTTTTTTTAAATAGTAAATTGTTTAAACTTCTCTTTAAATAGGTTAAGGCTAGGTGAGGCTAAACTAAGTTAATATAAAATATTCCGATAAATAGAGGTTTTTAATATACCTAATCGACTTGGTTTTATTATAAGAAATATTTTTACCTTCTCTTTAACGTTATTTGGGTACGCGTTATAGAAAGATTCCCTATAATATTAAGAATTATATTCATGATTTATAATTACGCTTAAGTTTTGGCCTAGTTATATATTATTTGATCTACGAGGACCCTCCGTACTAGAAGGTATAATTAATAAATTCGAGGCCTTTATTTGAATTAATAATTATTTATACTTTTTATTCCCGAACGATCGTATTATTTATCTAATAAATCGTGATTGATTTATATCGTTAGGATAGTGTTCTAGAGTTCTTTTATAATTCGCTATTAACCGGTACTTATTAAAAGATAGGTATAAAGATATCGTTTTAGTCGGGTTAGAAATTCAAAGTTAACGTAGGCTTTTCGAGATATTAGTACGTTTTAGGTTACAGAAGGGGTAAGTAGAAAAATATAGAATAAATATAAATACCTAGGGTATAGTATATAGTTATCTCGGTTTATTTTATTTATTAATTTAGAGCGAGGCCGCCTAGTAACTCTCTTAACTAACTTAGGAGTTTATCTTTATCTTCTTTAATTATTAAATTTACGGTAGTATAATACTTTATAAAATCTTTTATTCGTATTACTTTCGTAACACGGCGCCATTCTAAATATTACTATATTTAAAAACCGATACTATCGTAACGCCAAGTGAATTATAGAAGGATTTTTAGTATACACTTAATAGGAGTAACGGGAATTTATATTATATAATAGACTCGGCGAATATACTCGTATTATTTAATATAACGGGAATTAATTTCTATTAGCTAGGTTTTTAATTAGCCCGTTACACTAAAGGGTAAATTATATTAAAGAGATAACTTCGAGTATAGCGAGTAACGATAGCCGGGTAAAATAAATACTCTTTAATACTACGCCTCCTTTACTCTCTTACTCTTTTACTATATTATTTATTTTCCTACTACTTCTTTATCGCTTTTATTTTTTTATTACTCCTTTATTACTCCCCCGCGTTCCCTCGGTACTCTTTTATTATACTCTTTTACTCGTTTAAAAACGGCCCTATTCTCTTTCTTAATCGAAAACGGTAATCTCAAATCCTAAGTTCGGGGTATATATAATATATATATATAATATCCCCGAATTAAAATTAATACGTAATATTTTATTAATTAAAGGGCCGCCGCTTTACTCGCGCGTTAAAGCCCGTTTCGTTATCTTACTCCTTTATACTCTCTCGATACTCCCCCTACTCCCTTTATACTCCTTTATACTCCCTCGATACTCCCTCTACTCCCTTTATACTCCCTTTATATTTTCTTATACTTTTTCTTTACTCTCTTATACTCCTTTTTTATTCTTTTATACTCCCGTTTATCTCTTTCCTACTTCTTTATCGTTTACTCTTACTATCCTACCCTATAATTTTAAATAATAGATAGTTATCTAGCCCGCGTTTAATTTAAAAGGAGCTAGTTATAACTTTATTATTTATTATATTATAATTTATTCTTTTTTTTTAATCTTTCTTTTTATTTCTACCTATCTACCGTAACTCTTTAACGTCCGAAACGCGTATTTCTTTTTCCTACTTTATTATCTTTTATCCTCTTTATACCTACTAATTCTCCCTTCGCTATATAGGTATTATTGGCTAATACCTCTTTATCTTCCTATAATTCTCGCTTTTTATTTACCTTTATAACGAAGAAGAAGAGGACCGCTACGTAGTTTTTTAATAATATAGAAATAAATAGTCTAAAGTCTCTAGTTATAGTTAATATTAATAATAATAAAATCTCTAAATACCTTGAATCTAGTATTGAAATTAATTATAATAAAATATTAGTCCTTTAAGATAAGTAAATCCCTATTTCTCTCTTTATTATTTTAAAATATTATAGATTTATAACTAATAACGGGTTACGGTAAAATAGGTATAAAAGGAGAAACTATAATACTAGCCCTTACGAGATAAAAACCGCGAAGTATTTTATAGAAGATATTATACGTGGTTACTATATTAGTAAAGACGGACCGTCTATATATATTATATTTTAAAAATAGATAGACTTTGGCGCCGGTTAGAAGTAATAATTTAATAATAATAAGATCTCTTTTAAAGTATCGGAATTTATTTATTTTATTTATACCTAGAGTTTTAGTTTACTTTTTCTTTATTTATAAAATCTAATAATTTTAACTAGTATATATAAACCGAGTTATAAAAGAAGTTTAAACTTTTAACTAATCGACGAACTCGGTATTTTATAATAGTAAACTATTTCGTTATTATAATTAAATATATATAAAAGAAAGATTAGTATTAATATAAATATAGACGGATCTTTATATAAAATTATACTACGTATATACTTTTTATTTATTCGTCGGCGCGAGTTAACGAATATTTCGAATCTAATATATACCGAGGCTCCGGTCGTGGATTATTATATAAGATAAATAAGTTACCCTTTAGGGACTACCGATTAAGAAAGCGGTCTAAAGTTTTATTAATCTTTAAAATAAATTATCGACTTCGTTATCTTTAAAAACGAGAAAAGAGAGGCGGAAATTAATATATAAATTATAAAAAACGTTAAAGAGTTTTCGTAAATATTATATAAAAGATTATTTTACTTTCTTAGAGCTTTAAGATTATAGTTAGAAATTCTTATTAACTTTTCCGATTCGATATTAGGTTATAGTACGGAATATATAAAAATATAAAGTTATTATATACGAACCTAGTTTTCCTTTTACTAGTAATCGCCCTCGCGGATAATACTTTCTAAAATTATTAAACTTTTAAAGATATCGAAGCGATCCTATTATTTATAAATAAATTCTTATACTACTTCTAGATTAGAAAGGATTTACTTCGTGTATCTTTTTTCTAGATAATATTTATAAATAAATTTATTAAAAAGATTTATAAAGCCGGTTTATTTAGTAATTAAATAGTAAATTTAAAGTATTATACCCGATATAAAAAAAATATTAAAACTTATAATATTCGGAGGAATATTAGTAAATCTCAAAAACTCCTATTAAAACCTAAATTACCGCCCGCGCGGATAGGGCTAGTAGTGTCTTATTAATAACTTTTATTAAAAAAAGTTATTAATAAAATATTATTAATAGCCCTAATTTACGGATAAAACTACTAGCGTCCTATAAATAGGTTTAGTAAATCAAGAGTCCGGGTAAGTAACTTTTAATAAATTTAATAAATCGGGGTTTTAAATAATATCTTATTAATAACTCTAAGTTAATTTTAATAAAATTAGTAATTTTAGTAATTTATATATATTATTAATATATTAATAGTAGTTAGCCTTATTATAGAGTTGAAATAAATAAAGTTCTATAATCGTCGTTATCGATAGTAGCGACTCTTAACGACGATTATTAACGCTAGCGACCTACTAGGCCCGGAATAATAAGTTTTAATTAAAATTCTCGCGGGGGCGTTACGTAGGTATATTTAAAAAAAACGCGTATATATATTCTATATTATAATATATGTTTTTACGTATACTTTTATATATACTATTCCGTATATTATTCTATATACTATAATTGGGTATACTATAATCACGTATACTATTATTTATACTATTACGTATGTAATTACGTATACATTTACTCATATTATAACTTATATTATAGTATATATTATAGCGTATATTATAATATATACTATTAAGTATATAATAGAGGCTTTCGTCCGTTATTCAAATTATTAATAGTTTACCGAGTTATTAAATCTATTAATAGTAAATATTATTTATTAATAGGACTCTACCCGGACCCCCGATTTACTAATCCTACTAAACCTCGGGTCGGTAATTAATATAAAGTTTTAATATAAATTTATAAACGGCTTTTTAATAAAGTTAATAATATTTAAAGTATATTAATATTTACTTTTAAAATTTACCGATAGAAGTCTTTATTAAAGTAGATAATAAATACTTAAAGATATAATATCTTCCGTGAGAAACGTTAACTTTAGTGAAGATAATAGTTACTCGATCGCTAAAAGAATGAAATTCGTCGGTTATAATAATATAAATATTTTCTTTAACTTATACGCGCCTAAGTTAAATATAGTTAACGGGATAATAAATTATTAGAATAAAAGACATCGTATTATTCACCTAGAAGGATTTCGTAAATTATTACTTTATTATTATTTTTAGTTATTATAGTCTTTACCCGCTAAAGTAGAAGCCGACCTAGATAATTATACCGAATTTATTATTATTAATAAAGAGATTGGAACGTTAGGGGAAAAACTCCGGGGAATTATAATAAAAGATAAAAACTAGAGAGTTCGAGCTCGACGAGAAGAATTATATTAACGGAAATACTAGTTTATATCCGAGGAATTTAGTAAATAGTAATAGATTCAACTACGTAAAATTACTTTAGACACGGGGGATAAAATTATTTAAATCGTAAATTTATTAAATTTCTTTAACTATATTCGTTATCTAGATCCTCCGCGTAATCGGTTAGTATCGTCGCTCTTTTTTAATATTCCTCTCTATAGTTTATAAGGCCGGAACCCGCTTTAAGATATAATTATATTATATAAAAATAATCCCCGAGTAGTTTATCGCCCGAGTTTATAATTTAAAAATCGTTATTACCCGGTATTTTAATATATACGGTAAATAAATCGGTTTATCTACCCCTCCTCTCTAATCTCTAAAATCTTTAGTTAATAAAGACTACTAATATCACTTTCTATTCTATAGTATAAATATTATTAATAAGTAGGAGTATATTTATTATTACTATACGGCCGACTTTAAAAGTAAATATAATTTTATTAAGTTTTATTTCTAGTACGACGAATAAATTACTATTAAAGCCGGATAATTTAAGTATTATTAATATTATCTTAACGACGTCGAGACGCTTCTAGTTTAATATAATTTATTTATCTTCCGCCGGACCCTCGCTACTACTAGGTAGTATCTTTTTTATTTATTTAATAAAAACCTTTCGCCTATAAAATATTTCTATTAATTCTTAATTAAATAGAGCTAGAAAGAGTATCTATAAAGATACTTTTAGTAATTAAAGGAGTATTATAATCGATTCCTTAAACTAAGAGAGAATAAGATAATTTTGTATCTTAATCCGCGGTATATACTTTCTTTCGACTCGATATAAAATCTTTAGTATTATTATTAGGATATATACTATATCGAGCGGATTAAATTTAATCCTGTAAAGAGGCGCCGCTAGATATATTAGTTTTCTCTAAATTTAAAGGCTTTTCCCGGTACGAATATTAAATTAAAGTATTATTATAACCTCCTAACCGAGAAACGCCCTTATAAGTATATTAATAGAACTAGTAATTTTAGTCGAATTTCTTCTTTTTCCTCGATCCGTTTAATAATAAATTGCGAGAATCGAAGCCCGTCCGTAGTTTCTTTTATAAACTATAAAAACCCGCTTTCGATAATTAATTAAACCTCGGACGAGGTCGTATTTAATAATCTAATATTAATATTATTAATTTACTCCGATCTTTTATTATTAATCGACCCGAGATTTTTTAACGAGTTTAACCCGTAGCCTATTATACTCTCTTTATAGTATAAGATAATTCTAAATTTAACCCGTAGCCTATTATACTCTCTTTATAGTATAAGATAATTCTAAATTTATAATTAAAGAGTTAGGTATACGAGGTTTTTATAGTCCTTTAAATATCTTATAACCTAAGAGATACTTTAACGTCCTATATAGTTAGGGATAAAAGTATATTATATAAAATACTAGTTTAGACCTAGGTTAAATAAGATAGAAAAATTAAATATATTATATTTATCGAGTACTCTTAATTTTTACGTCTAGATAAAAGTAATAATATATAGAAATTTTTCTAATTTATAAGTAACCCGTTAGCTTTAAAACTATATTTTTAAATTAATTCTATATAACTTATAATTAATTTGTAATAATAGTAGGGTTTTATCGTAAATTTAATAACTTTTTAATTAATATAAAAGTTAAGAGGTTCTTCTCCGTACCTTGATTTAAAGTTCTAAATTTAGTAGTTTTTCCTAGGGAGTTAAAATTAGAGCTTTATAAAGAGTTAAAAGTTTTTAATATTCGATCCTATTTTTATTTATACTCGGACTCTTTAAACTACGAGATTAAATTTACTAAAGTAGTAGTTAGTACTTATTTTAAAAATTCTAAATATTTTACTTTATGAAAGATTTAAAAAAATAACCTCTCGTCGATTTAATAATATAAAGCGTACGGAGTGGAATAAGAAATATAGAGAGAAACTATTAAAAAATATTTGTAAAACCCTTAATTTCTTATAATCAAGTATTACTAACACGATTTAAAATAAAAAACTAGGAATTATAGTAGAAGTATCGTAAATATAATTTAAACCCAATTTAGATAATCTTTATATATAGGAAAAATTAGAAGAAAAAGAGTATTTATTCTCGAAAAATTTAAATAATCTTTCGACTAGCTAGTTTAAAGATTTATATAATAATATCGGTAAATCGTTTATAGCTATCTAGAAGGCCTCTATATAATCGGAAATTCAGGGATAAAATAAGAAAGAATTTATATATATTATTTATTTTTCGTTAATTAGATATTTAGCTAATTATTTAATAAGTTTCTAGAATTTTATAAATAGGAAGTTAGTTTTATTATAAGAATTAACGAGCTATATTAAGATAATATTAAATTAACTCGCGAAATTAATAAATGAGAAGATAGGGTAGTTATAAAATTAGAAAAAAGACGAATAATTAAATATAAGGCTAGTTAATTAAAAGATACTATCTAATAACTCTAGATAAATAATAAAAACCTCGAGAACTATATTAGTAAATAGAAATTAATAGTTAAGGAGTTTAAGAGTAACGTAGTTAAATATTATAAAGAAATAAATAAGATTTTCATAATTTTAGAGGAGGTAAAATCGGAGTTACTTTATACCTATATTAAGGAGTAATATAGATAGCGGGTCTTATATCTAATTTTAAGCGGGTAAATATAAATTAAAGAAATAATATAATTATAGTAAATAGATAGTTTATAGAGTTTATATCTAACTTTAAAAATCTATATTCTATATATATAATTCCCTATAAGCTTTCGATAAGAGTATATTTATATATTATACTAGATATCTCTCGTTTTTTATTTAAAAGAATTTTAGTTATTTAATTCTTTTAAATAACCTAATAATATATTTAAACTAATTTTAAATATATAGTTAATAATAATTAGTAAGGATCTTTAAACTAGAAAGTAATTTCCCGAAAATAAATATTCTTTATATTACTCTTAACTCCGCTATCTATTTTTAATACCCCGGCTTTATTTTTAATACCCCGACTTTATTTTTTCTAGTACCCCTATTTACTTTTAACTCTTAATCCGCTTTCTTTATTCGAGAACTAAGATAGGAATCTTTTAAATAACTTTATACCTGAATATTTGAATCGTCTAAATTAATTTACGATTATGGGTTTATAATTTAAAGATTTAAAATTTCGGTATTAATAATTAAAATATTTCACGTTAAATAATATTAAATAAGCGGAGGCATAATATTATTAGAAAAATATTTCTATATTATCGCGCTAAATAATTATAATAATAGATAGTTTTTAATAAAAGTTTAATATAAGACGCGAAATATTAAACGAGAGATAGTATTCGCTAGGAAAATTTACTCGGAAGAGAGTAATAAGACCGCGAAATATTTCCGTAAAGTAAAAAAGATAGTGCGGTTTAAATAGATATTTATAGTACGGTTAATTCTCTATTTCGTCCTCCTTAAATTCGAATACTACGAAATAAATATTATTAAGGTTAATATTAATATTAATATTAATTCCGAAGTTATTAATACTATAACTCTATATTATTATTTATATAATTATAATCGATACTAGTTATTATTAATATTGTTAAAGAGTTTATTAAATCGCGCTAGTTATTATTACCTAAACTACGGAGGACGGGATTATATTAACTTAAGTTAGTTAAGCGACTCCTAGTTATATAACTCCTATTTAAGTCGGTAACTCCTATTTAAGAAATTACTAATTAAATTATTTTTATTTAAGGGGCGGTTAGTTAGTTTATTATTAATTAAATAATACCTAGCTACACGAATCCTAGTTAAACGAATCCTAATTAAACGATACTTTATTAAGTAAATATTAATTAAACGAATCTTGACTAAATAAACCTTAATTAAGCGAATATTAATTAACCGAATTCTAGTTAAATAAATTTTAATTGAGCGAATACTAGTTAAATAATTATTATTTAAACTACTTTTATTACTTTGAATTAATTATCCTTAATTCGCTATATCGTCTTTATTTCTCCATTTAAGAGTTTAGTATTTATTTATAATATTATAAAAATCTTTCGTCCTTCGAACTCGATTATTTTACGGTATAATAAATAATTTTCTAAATCTTAATTAACCCGTGTTTAGTTAGTAACTCTAATGAGATTATTTCGCGATATTAATATATCTTTAAAATCTCCTACCTATTCTACTATAATAGAGATACGGGGATATTAATCTATACCCGTTATTATAGTATTATTAACCGATATAGTAATCTAATATATACTCTTGTACCTATACTTGTATTAAGTAATGAATTCTTTTATCGGTTTCTTAATAAATATAACGATATTTAGATCTAAATTAAGAGGTACTTCCGCCGATTTTTATATATATATTCCTAACTTCTCCTCGACTAAAAATTGGAAGTTTTTAAAGACTTTATATTTAAATATAATCGGCTCGCCGTTTAAAATAAATTTATCTATAACTTTATTTATCTCTATATCGTTATTATTAATAGATCTCGTATTAGTAGATAAGTCTCCTATATCCCTTATCTCTATATTATCTTGATTATTAGAACTAGAACTAGAACTAGAACTAGTACTAGTACTACCGGTATCGGTACTAGTACCGGTACTATTACTAGTACTAGTACCCGTATTAATATTAGAGTTAATAATAGTATTATTACTAAAATTAGCGTTAATACTAGTACTAGTACTAGTACTAAACTAGGGTTCCTCGGTCTTTAAAAGCCAAGTAAACTCTTTATTTATATTTATATATTATTAAATCTAGGTTTTAAGAAAGGTACGTTCTTTATAAAAATTTTATATTATAATATAAAGAGTCTTAAAAATAACGACTACTTTCTTCTTCTATTTAGAATTAATTATATTTTAATAAATCGTCTTTAATATTTATATATTTTAATATTTATCTTAGAGATACTTTAGAGGAAATTTTCCGCGGTTTAAATTATAGCCTTTTTCGGTATTATAAACTTTAATATTATTATTAACTTTTTTAATAAAAGCGACTACTCTTTTATTAGAGGGGTCGATTTATAGCCGGCGAATATTTCCTATAAAGAGTATTATTTCCTAAAATAATTTATATAATCTTTTAGGTCTCTCTATTACTACGTTTAATATAATAATAGAAATATTAAAATTACTCCGGGCGTTATTTAATTCTATATTATAGTTAGTTTAGTAACTTTTAATTAATATTTCGTAATTTACTTTACTACGTTTATATAGTCTTTTTTTTCTATTCTTTAAACTATTTATTAAGATAGATTAAAATAGAAAGTTATTTATATATTTACGTTATTATAGTTTTATTTATATAATGAAATTGCCCTAGCGCTTTATCCGGGCTACTATTATTAATTCGATTAATTTTATATTATTATTATTCGCGTAGCTAGTTTTAACTTAATTCGTTTATTAAATTAAGCGATTCGAGGGCGATTTTCGCCCCTCGTTTAAAGAATCTTATCTAACGCGTAGTAACGGAGGTTTAATTAGATTTTTAATTTATAATATTATTAGAACTTCTACCTACGGTATTATTAAAGGTATTATTTATATTATTATTAAAAAGTCTTAATGAATTTATAATTTAAAAAGTCGAGTAAAGAAGTAAAAGATTATGAGTTTATTTTATAATTAAATTAATTAATTTTAACTATAGATATTCTTCGGGCTAAAAGAGTTCTAATAATAAATATATTATTATACCGAAGGGTTTTTAAATCTCTATTAAAACTACTTTATTTTAACTTAATTACGGGAATATAAAAACGGTATTTATAATAATAGCGAGAGTATAATAACTAATTAAATTTATATAGGCGCCGGTTTTAATTATATTATTAACGTAATTAGTTTTAACTATATTTCGATTCAAAATATATTTTTTGAATAGGTATTTATAACCGGCGCCTAGAGATTTAAAATAAATACCGGATTTATATAATTAATAAAGGATATATTTATCCTTAATAAACGTTTTCACTACACCGTGAATATAAAAAGAATAAAGTTTCTCACGCTATTAATACTATATATCGTTATAATATGGGTATTCCGTATTTATACCGAATAAACTAATATACCTTTTCTTAGTTATACAGACGAAATACTAGAGATTATTAATATCGAGATTAATATATTATAGAATTTAACGAGTATAAATTCTAGTATAGAAGCGCCGGTTAATAGTATAAAAATATTTTTTAATATCGATCTTAATACTACCCCGGGAAGAATAGTAGTAGTAGTTATCTTAAATAAATCTAGCGGGCCTACGTCTATATTTACTTAATTATTAAATTCGAGGTCGTCGGTCGGAATCTAGATTAACTCTTTTATATTAATAAGTTTATCTTGGCCTAGTTATCGAGGTTTAATTAATTTAACTCTAATAGTAAATTAATTAACGGGTTTATAATAATCGAATAATAGTCTTTAGGCGAGTAGTAATTTAAAACCGATAATATAAACCTCTCCTTCTTTATTCTTTAGAAAGGTATCGATAAAGAAAATTTCGAAAAAAGAGTTAAAATTATTTATTATCTTTAATTATATTATTAAAATACTCCTTTAGATAGACTATAATGAAGATAAAATCTAGATAATAAATCCTATTCTAGTTATTTATAATATTCACGAGGAAAGTTTCGTTAAGGGGCTATATAATAATTTTATATATAATAAAGACTTAATTCCCCTATCTACGAGTATAACTAGATATATATACCCGTTATTAAATAGAAAATAAATACTATCGACGAGGCGTAGATACTTATATATAGGGTAAATACGATATAAATAAAGTATAATTACACTATTTAAGGCTGTATAAAATAATACGGTTAAGAGATATAATTAAAATTAACTACTCTTACCTTTATAAATATCTAGTTATATTATAATTCTTTATTTCTATTTCGAGGAAGATCCTTTATCTAAAATCTAGAGTTAATATATTATTTAAAACTATAAAATAGCTCTCGTTAAGAGAAGAAGTTTATTAAATTCTTTATATTTCATACCTATACTTTAGCTCGGACATTTTACTACTACTCTACTCGTAGTATAATATTATATTATATTTAATTATAGTTCTAAACCCGTTCGAGCTAGAAGGTTCTTTGATTTAAATAGTTATATATAATTTTAGAAATTTTCGACTAGAGTTCTAGGATAATATATTTATTAAAGAAATAATCTACTATTTATAACCCCTTCTAAATTAATAGTAATCGAAGAAATAGAATTCTATCTAGGTTAAATAGAATATAAACTATAAATTAATATATATATTAGTAAGTCCGGAAACCCCGATTTTTACGTATTTTATACTAAAATTATATAAAATACTAGAAATACGTATCTGCTCATGTCCCGTATTCTATATATATTATATACCGATTAAGTAGCGATATTATACCGATTTAGCAACTTTTTTTTTTGACTTTAACTTTTGAGAGTATCTAGACTAGGGCCCCTATATAGGTATATATATATTTTACTAAATCTATTTTTAGCCTAGATTCCGAATTTTTAATTAGATTTTTACTAGAGTTACCCTATAGGGTTATAAAGTTACTTTTAGGATTAAGTTTAGCGCTCCCGCGCAGGCCTTAAATCTAATTTAAAAATCTTGGCGCCAAGATTTACTAAGGCTACAAAATACGTATTTTACACCGATTAAGTAACGATTTTATTAAACTATTTTTCCGGATTTATCGATATAGCGAAGTAATTAAAGCCCTTCTTCTTACGGCCTAATATTATAACTTAGTCTACTATAACGGCGGTAGTAGCGGAAGGATTAATAACTACGAACTAGTATTATTAAATTAGGGGCTTATAGATTTATTTTAAAATTTAGACCCTATTTATCCCTTTACGTCTAAATTTATATAAAAGTAAAGTCGGTATATATTATTATAAAAAGTTTATATATATCTATTATATCCTCGTTTATATTACTTATCGTATCTTCTATATTTAATCCGTACTTTATATCGGTAGCTGAAACTATTTCATATTATAGAAAATTTAAATAAATTATCTTGAATTAAGGACCCTCTCTCTATATTATAGAAATCCATTATATATAATCTTGAGAATAGTATTAGTTATAAAAGACTTTAGACTAGATTACTTTCCTTCGCTCTTAGCTTTAATTTAGCCTCTTCGAGAGTGAATGAATATAATATAATTATTTCGATATATTTACCGGGTACTATAACGGTTTTAATTCTAAATTTATTTTTAATAAAGAGTAATCCGTTGTTAGCGAAGTAAATAGACTACTCTCTCTTTTTATTAAGGTTTTTTACTAATAGCTCAAATACTATTAATATATTAAATATAATAATCGATATTAATATATCGCCCTTTTTATTAGTTAGAAGTTATGATTATATAGATTTTTTTATAAGATATTTACTTTCCGTACCCTATTTTTTAAAGTCCGATTTTTTTTAATAATTAACTTCAATTTCTTTAAATAGCCGAGAAAAAGAATAAATACCTTAAATATTTATATTTTAAAGTACTAGTCCTAGTATATTATATTCTTTAAATAGTTAATGAAATCGAACTATACTAGCTTTACTACCCTATAGTTTAATAATAATATATATATATTTATCCGATTATTATAGATTAAATACGATAAGGATATTACTACCCCAAGAGAGTTACTTTAACCGTAGTTTAAATACGTTATATAATTAGATAACGGGTATATTAAAACAAACCGTAGTTTAGTTTATAACTCTCACTATAGATAAAGGTCCTATTTAGGTATTTATTAATATATAAATTATATTAAAGATAGTTAATAAGAAATATAAGTGTAATACTAGTACCTCCGTTAGATTTCGTTAACGGCGGAAAGAAAAGGAGTAAAAGTTATTTTAAACTATTATAGAGCTAGAAAGTCGAGTTCGCTAACTCTATTAAAAGAGGGAATACTATTAAACGGAGAGGAATTACTTTCGTGGAATAATATATAGTAGATATAATTTAATATAATTTATATTAAGGTTATTTTCCTTATAATAAAGTAAAGATTCTCAATTTAAAAGTAATGAATATATATTATTAATTAAACTCTATAACGGATTATAGTAGCCTTATAATATAATATATTTAATATATTAATATAATTTACCCTTGGTTTCGTTTTTTATAAAAATCTACCTAGGTTTTAAACTATATTAATAAAATAAAAAGTAACTAAGTTTTCTAAAAAAGCGTTAACTTTAATAGATTAAAAGTCGTGGAATTTATAGAGTTATTATCGAATTAAAAGTCGTAAAATCTATAGGACCCTTTATTAAAAAGGTATTAACTTTAGTAAATTAAAAATCGCGGAATTTATTAGGTCCCTTATCTACTAGTAAATTTATAATTAGGATAAATAAAAGATCTATAAATTTTACGATTTTTAATTATATAAAGAGCCGAAATAGCGGAATTTATCGGACTCTACTAATTTACTAAAACGCCTTTTTAATAAGGGGGTCGATAATATTATAAGGCCTATAATAGAGATTTAAACTATATTAACTAGATTAAGAAATAGGTCGAAATTTACTCGAGAGTATTTCAACCTAATAATTATAACCTAACCGGTAATATTCGTAGTAATTAAATTATATTCTATATTACTTTAATTAAAGTTGAATAAATTTCTAAAAAATAAGTTTAAGTCCTCTTAATTATTAATTTATTAATTAAATAAAAATAGCTCTAAATACTCTTAACTTTACTAAAAGTTTAACTAATTTATAGTTTATATAAAGACGATATTTGTAATAAATCTTTCTAACGAATTAATATTAATTTAAAATTAGGCGCGTAAATATATATATATTATTTAATATCGCACCGAACTAAAAGTCGCGGAATCTTATAAATTAGGATTTAAATATATACGGGAATTAGCCTAGCGCTACGAATAAACCTTTATTATATATAATAATTTAATAATATATTATAGTTAGTAAGTTACTCCTAGCTCTCCGTAGTATCGTAGACCGTATCCTAGATCGAGCGAGGTAATTAGATTATATATTAATAATAACTTTTAGTATTAAGTTATTAATATTAACCCTAGAAGATAATATTTAAGGATTTATATTACGTACCTCGAATCTCTATCTTATAGGAGTTATTATCCGTATTTATATAAAGGTGAAAGATATATAATATAGTAAATATTAAATATACTTTCCGAAGTACCGGCCGAGAGTTAATTGTCCAAAGTTTCTTCTTTATAGGATAAAATATTCGATCGAAGAACCTATATCTAAAGCTATCTTACGAATATTTATTAAAAATAATATTTTATTCTTCTATACTCTCTTTCCCCCGATATTCTATTTTATATTTCTTTTTATTACTCCGAATACTAAATACCTTTCTATATCTAACACGAGAGTACTTGAATAATTTCTCTCCGGTATATAAATAATTATAGATAATTAGACTAGAAGGTTATAAGAATCGCTTATAATATTTTTAATAAATATATCTCTTCTTAGATTAATTAATAAATACTATAGAGGATAATAACGAGATATAATAATAATATTATTAAAGAGTATTTCGATCCACTAAAGGCGCTTCATCCGAATTAGATATTAACGGAGTAATAACGATAGTAATATTTAATAGTAGAAACGTAGATAATAATAACTATTAAGGATAGTCTAGTATTAACGGAGATAAAGATTACTTAAAGTAAAAGAGTAATAGAGGAGTTTAGCGTTACCAATAAAACTTAAGATTATTAATTATATTATTAAAGTATAAAAGAATAGAGTTTAGAGATAAAGATTTATTTAAACAATTAAGAAATTTATATTACTACTCGTATTTAAGAGTAAAATTATCTTCTATATTAATTAAACTTTAGATCGGAGGTAGAGTATATTTACTAGTTATATTCACTATTAATAGTGAAGATAAATACTAAAACGATTAAAAGTAGACGGATAAACTATAGAGGTTTACTATTAAAGTAAATATTATTTTTTATTAAATAACTTATTTTCTTCAAGCGACGATATATTAATATAATTACGAATAAGAGATAAGTACTAATAGGAGTATAGAAATCTATATTAAAAAAAGCGTAAAAACGGTAATAAACTAAAAATTTTAATTTATTAGATATATAGTTATTTATTAAACCTTGAGTTTTTAGCTCTTAACCTAATAGAGAAACTAATATATATAATTTTATAAAATAGGAATAGGCCTAAAGTAACTCCGTAGTTTATAGGATATCGAGGAACTTAACTAGAGAAGAAGATATTACTAGCGATAATCTCTCTAATATTACTAATTTAAATACCGATAGTATATTTATAATATTTATCTAGGTTATTAATTAGCTAGATTATTTTATAATAAATTTAAAAGAGAGTAATATAGTAATTAATTATCTAGCCGAGAAGAGACTCTCTAGAATATTTATATTAATAATAAACCGAGAATAGGTTAGCCCTAAAGGTATACAAAATTTTATATTCCTTTTAAGTCGTTTTACGGGGTTATTATATATTAATATACTCGTCGTTATAGTCGTATTAATTAGCCACCCGTGGATATACTAAATCCAAATATACTATATTTAAAATATAAAGTATTTCATTACTTTTTAATATCTCGGTTATCCTACGAAGTTATTTTAACTAAAATTTTATTAATATTTTAAAGTTAAAAAACCTATACTTATTTCTTTTATTTAAACGGCGGAGAGATTGGCTTAAGAGTAAATATCTACTCTAGTTAATTTATTCTATTAATTTCTAGTACCTTCGTTTATTAATATACTAAAGTAGTATTAATTTAACTAGTTACCTTCTATTAAAATATACCGTTAAAAGAATATAAATATTATTATTAAATATAAACCTCCTCTTAATATTTATAATAAATTACTATATATAGTAGTTATATTTATTATAACCTAGTAAGAAGTAGGGATTATAATTAAAGAATATTAAAAACCGGTTTTATCTTTAATAATAAAGTTAAGTAAAGGCGGAGTTTACTATTACCTAGAGAATAGAGTAGATATTCTTTAACTCCTATATCGGTAAGTCTAGAAACCCCGATTTTTGCGTATTTTATACCGAAATTATATAAAATACTAGAAATACGTATCTACTTATATCCTATATTCTAAGTATATTATATAACTAAAATATAATTATATAATTGATTTTAGTATATTTAATACCCAAAATACACTTATATAGTTAATTTTAATATAATTAATATTTAACGGGTAAATAATAATAAATAGATAATCCTTAATATTATTTTATAATACTTTAAATATACTATTTATACTTTGGGTAATAATAGTATTATTATTATAATTATTACCGTCAGCGCCTTTAATATCGTTATCGTATTTAAATCTTTATATATATATTAATTAGTTAATATATATTCTACTTTATTTACTCGTTATATTATAGGGGAGTTATAGATATCCTAAAATTCATTCATTAAAAAACCGCTACTATTTATTCTTATAAATTAATTTATACCTAGATCTAGCCTAGATCTAGCCTAGATATAAATTAAATCTAAACTAGATCTAGGTTAAATCTAGGCTAGATCTAGGCCGCCATTATCTTTAGTTATAAGAATAATTTATTATATATATAATTTATCTCTTATTTATCGTTTAGGTTATTAATCTAGGTAGTTTATATTAAAATAATATACCTCTCCTTCCTCGTAATCTCGAGTACTATATTTTATATACGTGTATCGTTTATTATATAATCTTAACCCCGTTCTTTTTATTATATCGTTTTCTTTTTCTTCTTTTTAAACTTTAACCTCTTTCGGAAGCCTTCGTATATAATAGAGAGTTTAAATATATATAATATAGACTCGGTAAGATTCTTATTAATATTAAAGAAACTAATTTATTCGTTAGGCTTAATATTTTTAAATTTTTATATAATAAAGACCGATAGTTACTATTTAATATATAGTATTAATATATATCTATAATAAATATAATATTATAATATTATATTATTTCGCGATTTATAAAACTCTCTACGCTATATATATTACTACCCCGGTCTTCTACCGATTTATTAAATAAAGTTACTCGAGTATCCGCCTAGATAACTATATTAGTATTCGAGGATTAATAATAAATTATAAAAAGACTCTACCTCTTTTTATACCTCGTTAAATATTATCTAATAAATTAGAGTTTTTATTAATACCTCGTTTATTAGTTTAGCTTTATTAGAATAGGAGAAATACTTATCTTTATAAAAATAAATAACTCGTTTTTCCGAGATTTATTAATACTCCTTTCTTTTATATTATCTCTTTTTATAGTATCTATCTCGTTTTTTTATATATTATATTATCGAGGAGCCGGCGAATCTATAGTAGTCTTATTAATAATTAAGAGATAATTAGATATAGTATAGAAACCTTTATAATTAACTAAATTATCGATTTTATCTTTCTATTTATAGACGAAATCGTTTATATTATTTACTAGTATCTCTTTTTTTTCTATTTCTTAATTAATCCTACCCGATAGGGCCTCTATTATTATATTTTATTATATAAATATTTATTCCTCCTACGTCTCCTTTATTTAAATCTATAACTCTATATTATTTCCTATTAATATTAAGAGATATAAAGAAAAGGGTCGAGTTTAATTTACTTTTAATATATTTACCTTCGAATTTAATCCGTATCTACTTCCTTATTTCATATTCTTTAATAATATAATAAATTATAATATAAATTATAATTATTATAGTTCCCGTTAAGGGCTTAAATATATATTTAATATTATTACGAGTTCCTAGCTAACCTAGGTCCGATTAAAAAACTAATAAAATTATAACTTTTACTACTAGATCTCTAAAAAAATAGTAAAATAATTTAGATTTATTAATAATTAATATTAAATCTTAATAAGGAAATATTAAGATTTATATTATTATTATAATTATATATTTATTTTCTATTCTTTATTTTAGTAGTAATTATCTTTTTAATACTTCGTTTTATTATAGAAAAAGTATAGTATACCGCCACGACCTATCGAACTCTTATTATTATTAGGGCGCGGTAATTACTAATATAATCGAGTAATTAATTTCGATTAATATATCTTTAGTTTAAACGCGGTAGACTAATATCTCTCGGGCCTCCGTTTAAATTTAGAGTTTTCTTTACTACCCTATTCTTTAGCCCGAGGGCCTTATTATATTTATTAATAATATTCTATTAGAGTTTCTAGATTAAAGCGCTAACTTCGCTTTTTTTATTAAAGTTTATTTATAGATTATATCCCGAGTCTCTATATCCCGTAATAAAGGTTATTAATATTATTTATTTTATATACTAGAGAACGACCTCGTAGCCTTAAATATATAATATTAATTTAATATAACGTCCTACGCCCGCTTATAGTAATAACGACTCGTTTCTTAATTATAACGCGTTATAATTACGGTAGCGTTTCGTTAAAGGTTTATATAATATATTATTAGAAAACCTCGTATCTCCTAGTCTATATATATAAGAGTTAAGATAAGACGAGGACGAGGATATATAACAACCGATAAACGATAAGGATTATAGAAAGATTAGTTATATTATTAACTCCTATATAAAATATATATATATATATATAGCGTGGCCCTACCTAATCCGTTTAATTAAGATATATTATCCGTTTTCCGTCGCTTCGGGGTAGGAAGTTTAATACTATTATTATCGGCCTTAATATCGACCTCTTTACCTCCGTATATACTTTCTTCGTCTTTATCGATAATTAATATTAGTTAATATATACTAGAAGGATTTATAATTAACGTATTCTTAATATATACTATTACTCGTATATCGGAATAAGTAAATTATTTATAGCCGAGATTTACTCTAGGAGTATTAATATAATTTATTATTAGAATTAGTCTTTAACCTTATCGAAGGAGTTATTATTATAAATTCTTTAACTAATTAAAACCGTATTACGATATATAGGAGGTATAGTTTAATTTAACTTTATTATTTAATATATTATTAGGTCGTATATATCTAGACTTAAATATTATTCGGTAATATAAAGTATATTAACTAGTCGAAATATAGAATAGGTTTATTTTAATATATAAAAAAGAAGGTAGAACTATATATATAATAATAATAAATAAATACGCGTCGGATTAGCCTTAGCCTAAATCTAGATTAAATTTAAACTAGATTTAATCTAGATTTAAACTAAAGTTAATCCGAACGCCGAATTCGGGTTATATAGTACTATAAATTATAAAAGTATAAAGGTATTATAAATATAATTAGAAACGACGGCCGTTTATTAAAACGAGTTTAATAGAGGATAAATCGAGATAGATTTTATAAAAGATAGGTTATAATATCTCTATTTATAAACTAAATACTTTTATTTCTATTAACGAAATATATACCGAAGGAGCGCTAGATAATAAGAGTTAATTTAAAAATCTACTCCTTTTCTTATTTAATTCTATAAAAGTAGTATCTCGAGAATTTCTATTTAATAAATCTTTTATTTAATTTAGAACCTCTAATTCTCTTCCTATTAATTATTATCGATCGAGTTCATACCCTAATTATAATTTATCTCTATATTATACCCGTTACTCTCGTTATTATTATTAGCCGCTATACGGTTATAGTATTACTATTAAGTAAGAGCCTAGGGTATACGTATTATTAAATAGTATAATAAATATATTATTATAAATAATGATTTTTTATAGATATATAGTTCTTATATTTACTCTATAAATTAATCTACTACCCTAGTACCTTTCGTTATAAAATTATTTATATAATAGTATTCTTTTTATTTAATAGGTACTATATACGTACTTTGGATAATATTATATATTTCGAAGAGGCGATAACTATATAACTCTCGGGGTCTTTTCATTCTACTAGTTAAAATATACTCTACTTCGAATATTTTATACGTATCGTCGACTCTCCCGTTATTCTTTAATCGATATAGAGTAATTAACGCGCTAGTATATACCCTATATTTACCCTTATCGTTTAATCGTTTATAATTATAAATATTAATAATTAACTCGAGCCGGCCGATTATTATATAAAGGGCCTCCTACTCGGTCTTACTTTAACTTTATAAATAAATCGCTTCGTTATTAATCTAAATATAATTATTACGAGGTTTATTAATAAAACGAAAATTAGGGGTATAATAAATTAATCTCTTTATAAATTATTTTAAATTCCGGCTCTCTTTACTATTACGAACCTAATATATTAATAATCGATATATAGAAATATATATATCTCCCGTTTAATTAGGATCCGTTTTTTATCTCCGTTAATCTTTAATAAAGCCCGGATTTTTATCCTATTTTTTACGGCTCTCCCGTACGAATACCGTTATAACGTCGATAAGATCTTTAGTACTAAAGTAAGAAACCCTCGCTACCGTAGTTATTAAATAATAATAATTAATATTTAGTACCTATATACCGTAGTATAACGACGTATCCTTATTAGGAATAAGTATATATTTATTTAAATCTAATTTCTCTCGATACGGCCGGGTATTCTACTATTCTATTTTACTATTAGGAATAACGGTAGGTTTAACGGAAAGTATTACTATAACTTCTTATATAACCCTTATATTATAGTATATAATATTATACCGTAGTAATTATATCTCGAATTTATTAGTTTTATTTATCTATAAAAAGGGTTCTTTAAGGAGAAATTTATAAACCGCCTTTTTATAATAAATATCGAAGTTCTAGGTACTTTTATATCTTCGAATATATTTAGTATAATACGTTATCGCGTATAATTTTAATATATTAAAATACCGATTAATAAGGTCTTTTAAATCTAAGTCCGAATTATTATTTAACTAGTATTTACGGAAGACTACCTTTAATCTATAAATATAATAAAGCGTATACTATATATATTATAAAGTATCACCGTTATAAAATATATATTAGGTAAATATAATAAAGTTAAATATAACCCGTATATAATATAGGGTAACCGATACGCGCTTAATAAATAAAGGGGTAACGATAATTATTAATTATTATAATATTACTTTTTATTCGTTATTACTCTACTATTTTATTTTATTAAAAAATTTTGAATAATTTTAACCCTACGAAACTTAGTATTTAATAAAAACGATAATTTAATTTAATCTTTATTATTAATTATTTTAAATATTTCTTTAACCTAGTTACCTCTTTCTTTATTTATTTAATAATTATAAGAATTATATAGTCTTTAATTAGATCCCGAATCTAGTTAATTAATTTTATAATAATTCCTTTTAAAAGTTAGTATAATATATCGATAGTAAAAATAATATAGATATTAACTAGATAATAACGCTAAGCGAAATTTTTAACGTCGTAAATAACTATTAAATCTTTAGCGAGGTCGGGATCTCTCCTTTATACTTTTATTCTTCGATATATATATTCGTAGGTCCGCGGCTCCTACGTCCTAATTAACTCTCCTTATTTATTAGGCGGGACTAAATATATTAGATATTAACGATTTTATTTTACCTTTATTATTAAGATTTATTTTAAATAGTCGGCTATAAACGATATAATTATTAGATAATATCTTCGGGGTTAGTTATCCGCGTATATAATATTAATCCCTTATATTACTAGGTTTTTAATTACTTTAATTACTTTAATATATTATTTAAATAAATAATAATAATTATATATATACTAGAGTATACGCCCTAGCGCGAGATAATAGATATTTAATTATATATAATTACTAAATTCCTTTCCGTTCTTAATACGAGGGATTAAATTTAAAAGAATTAAATTAAGTTATTTCTAAACTTTACGCGTCGTATAGTCGAGGTTCTCGATAGTTATATATACTAGTTAAAGGGAAAGGTCGTTATAATATTAAGTTATTATTATCTCGTCGGATAATAGTATAAAAGAGATAATAATACCTCTAATAAGGATCTATAATTGTATTTCCTACTATTAAATATTAATATATATTTTATTAACTACCTTATTATTACTATTATTCGTGATTTTTATAAATATATATACTAGATTATCTTTAAATAATTTATAATTAAGAAAAAAGCGGATAACTTTAATAATATTATAGTACTATAATTTGAAATATAAATTATTAAAATAGTTGATCTCGCTAGGTACGCGGAGATTATCGATTATCTAGTTATTATTATATATACCCTACTAAATATCATATTCTACTAGTTACCGATATTATTCTATATTACGGAAAGATACCTCCTCCTTTTAATTTACTTTAATTTCTATAGATTTAAAGTATATATTAATACTCGTTTTAATTATATAGTATTTAGAAAATAAATAGGTAATAGTCTAATTAACTTTATTACCGAACGAGTAGTATATATCTTTTACTATTATTAATTATAAAGTATTTCGTCGACGTTTTTAGTATTACGCGCGATCTAGTTTTATATATATTATTATAATAAAGCCGGCGTCTCGCCTTATAAAGTCGGTGAAAGATTTTATATAAAGAGAATTAAATATAAATAGAAGACTTCTAGAGGAGATAAATAATATAATTACGGAGGAAGATATTATAACCGGTTCTAATATATTTATCGAAGTAGACGAGGGCCTAGATAAATTATTAGTATATTTATATAAACTCTTAAATAGTAATATTTTTATTATTATCTTTATTAGTCCCTAGATATTTAAAAAGCGGTCTATTTATATTATAATAAATAGTATAGAATTCTACTAGTTAATCCGTATTTAATTTATTACCGCTAGGCGCGGGTAGTTCCTAGAATTAAAAGATTTCGTATTAAACGAATATAAAGCCCGTTTAATCTTTAATAAAATTAAAGATATTTACTAGTTTCTTATATTTAGACTAAAGCCCTTTATATATATTTAGATATTATAATAGGCCCGAGTAATTCTTCGCTTAAAAGAAATTATATTAGTTATATTATAATCGTTTTATTATATACTTCGCGTTATCTAGTATTAGAAGTAGAAAGTTTAAAAAAAGAATATCTATTAAAAACGCGGTTTTATAAATCTATAAATAAAGTTATTATTTTAAACTCGGACGCGTTTAGGTTAAGTTATTAAAGTTTATTTAAATTTAAACTAGATCTAGACTAGATCTAGATTAGATTTAAATTAAATCTAGGTAAACCTTAACTATAAATTATTTAAATAGGAAATTAATATTAAAATTAATATTTTATAAATATTAACGTTTTTTACCCCGTAGGTCTATAGTATTAACTCCTATTTAATTAAGATAGTTACGCTAGCGATAATATTCGGGCTATAGACTCGATATATATTATAATAAAACCGTTTAATTTAAATAGACGGTACCGAAAGATTTTATTATAATAGATTTATATATAATTTTAATAGTTCTAATATAAATAATATTTATTCTACGGGTAGAAAGGGCTAGGGAAATATATATAACTAATATTAAAAATAATAATTAAATAGATTATTAATTTTAGTATGAAATTATAAATAGTATAGGATATTAATATTCGAAATATTTATTTTAAAATAATTTTCACGGAATTTAAATTATTAAAAACGATATTCGTAGATTTAATAACACGAAAGTATATAAATCTTTTGAAACTCGACTAGATTAAAGACCTTATTATATAGGTATTATATTATTTAATATTAATCTCTTTTAATACTCTTTTACTTCTTTTTTATTAAATAATATATAAATTTTTTTTTTAAAATAGAGTCTTAAGTAGGTCGGGTAAACCTCGGATAATTTAATATTCGTATAGTCTTATACTAGGAGACGAAATCTCGGGTATTATATCCGTAAAAACTAGCGCCCGAGTTTTTAACTCGTATATTTTAATTAGATCTAAACCTAGATCTAGGTACGTTTATTATTTAATTTATTATACTTTACTAGAATTAGTTATTATAGTTATTATATATACTATTATACTCTTCTAGTTATATAATTATTATTGAATTTATTTATTTATTACTATTATAATACTATAGTAACTCTTTTTATTATTTAACTATAACGGAAAGTTATCTAAAGATAACTAAACTATTATATATATAAAAGGCGTATATACACCGATTTATTATTATATTATTAATATTATATTTTAGTAAATTAAAGAGCTCGTAGAGTAGTATTATTTTATAAATAGTATATTTAAGGATTAACCGAACCCTAAAATTATATTTAAAGATAAAAGAGTCCGGTAGAGTTAATATTTAATAATTAAATTTAATAACTAAATCTAAATTTAAGGCTATATAAATTTCGGCGAAAAAATATATATTAATATTATTATCTACTAGGGAAGCTCTAATAAATTATTAAAAATTAAATATAAACTTAGTAGTATACCGCCTCCGGATTTCTAAAATTAAACGGTAATAATAGCTAGTTCGAGTAATTTTTATATTAAATAGGAACCGAGAATTACTTTTAATCCTCTTTTACTTCGTTTATTTAAAGACTTCGAGATCGACTATATACTAAGTTAATATACGTTAAAGAAGTTCGTATATAAGACCTAATTTTCTAAAATCTCTTTATATCTACTATTTAAAGAATTTAATATAGTTTATTTACGATTTTTACTACTCTAGGATTATTTAATATCTCGCGATTTAATAGTAGACCTAAGTTTCGATTACTTTATTTATTATACTATAAATAGGTATTATACTAGTATTTTAAAAAATAATAATTTATAAAATACTATTTAATATTTCCTAGATAAAGGTATAAACTCGATAAAAATCGAGGTTATAATAAATAATAACTTTAGTTAACTATATCCTTTATCCTCTAATATTCAATCTAATTTAAGAGATAGATTTATTTTTATTAAAATTTTAAATCTATTCTTTTCCTCCTCCGTTCTAGTCTTTTTTAGGTATTTAGTATATTATAAATAAAAGTCTATTATCGCGCTAGAGAGAGCCCGAAATAAACGAGTTATTACCGAAATTAATACCGAAAGTATATTTATATCTATTTATTATTTATTATTTTCTTTATTTCGAGACTAACTTTTTTTCTTTATAGTTTCGAAATATATTTATTCTTCTAGTATCTCTAACGAGGATCTAATTCTTTAATTAATAATAAAAAGATTTAAGCGCCTATCGAAGCTTTTAGGCCCTAGTAATAATAAAGATTATTTATTACTATTACCGCCGGAATAAACTTTAAAGAAATTATTACCCGAAAAACTTTACGAATCCCTTTAGTCTTTAGAGGAGTCCTCCGAGTAATTAAACTAAAAACATAAATTTATAATTAAAGAATCCTCGGAATTAATTATTAATAATAATAAAAATAATAACGCGGCTAGAGAAGAGAAGGTAGAGTTAATTATAATATAATAATTAGTCGATATCTTCTTTAGTAATATTATATTTATTAATTATTTTCCTCCTAGCTTTAAAAAAATTAATAATAATTATCTATATAAATATATTTATAATAATATATAGGATCGCGTTATTATATTCGCGAAAATCGCCTACCTTAATAATTTTTACGGTAATAATAAAATAATAATTCCTAGAATATTAAAGTTAATCTATTACTAGTAATAACTCTATATATTTATAATTATACTATTCTATAAAGGGGACTTCGGATAATTTAATATTATTATTAAAGACGAAATAAATTTAAGTAAAATAAAACCTCCTAATATATTTTTTAAATTTCGTAATTAATTTTATTTACCTATAAATCTTTAAAGTTATAGATTCCGTAGTATTTTATTTTTAATTATATTTAAAATAGGTAGAGATTTAATAATAATAGAAAGAGTAACTAGTAAAGTTTTAATATTACCGCGAAAATACTCCCGCGGGCTCTAAATATCCTACGAATCGATAATTCTATAAATATTTATATTAATTAGACTCGGAAGTTTTTTATATTAAATTAGTTAATAAATATATATTATTCTTTACTCCGCTAGTTAATCTTAGTATTTAAAGTATTTAAAGTATTAAAATATTATTAATAATTGATTTTAAGGCCTTAAAAGTATAGTTTATAATTATTTATTATAGTAATACCGACTCTAGTTATTAAATAAACGTATAAATAATTAAAGAATTATAGATAGTACGTAACCCGAACGACTCCGACGTAAAATTATTAAAAGGTATAAAATTTATTAACGCCGCGTAATATAATCTCCCGAGCGAAGTAAATACTTTTATATTTATATTTACTTTATAGTAGTTATAAATAGCCGTTAATAAAGTCTTTAATAAAATATATAAATACTTCTTTATAAAGAATAGAAAAAAAGTAGTTAAAGAGGAAATTATCTACCGTTTCTAATACGAGTTCGCGATTATAGATAAATATAATAGGGTAAAGAATCTAGATAAAGGTCTATAAAATTCTTTTTAAATAATAAAGAAGACTCGCCCTAAATATTACTTCTAGTTTATAGTTATATTTGGAATAATTATTAACTCCGATCTACTAGATATTATAACCCTTATAGATATTATATATAATATTTCTTAGAATAATTTTAAATATAAATATTACTCTTTTAGACTAGCCGGCCTAAAGATTTTTATTAATATTATTACTAAATACTAAGGTTTAAGCGATCGACTATAAGAATTCGATAATATAATAAATATATTCGGGAATTTACTTCCTAAATTCTTAATACGGCGGTACGAAAAGAGTAATTAAAAAAGTTATAATTTTATTAAGTTTAAAGAGCTCTACCGAAATATCCTTAAGACTAGTTTTCCTTATAATTATAAAATATATTACGTAACCCTCGTCGCCCGTTAAAAGGCCTTAATAATAGAGAAATTTATAGAATAATAAATTTACTAGGACGATAATTAATATAATATTATATTTATATAGAATCGTCCCGACCGCCCGACTAACGTTAACGCTAATTAGGTATTTATAATAGTACGGCTCCTCCGTTTATATAATTATTTACCTTATCTCTCCGTCTCTTTAATTATATATAATTAAAAGTAGATTAATAAAGAGATCGAGAACCGGTATATAAATAAGAATAATAATTAAATACTAGAAAACTATATCCTAGGTAGGGACTATATAATATTTAAAAAAATATCTTTTAAATTTAAAATTATCGCCTCCTTTTTCAAGAAATATAAAGGGGTAAATATATTAATTATATTCTTATTTATTAAGATAGTTTTAATAATAAAACGGGTAAATTCTTTTTTTCTTTAAAATCTCCGATATAGAAGAGCCCGAACTTATTTTTTTTATTTTATTAAATTTAGCTTTCTCTTTTCTAACTAACCCTTTTATATTAATATTTATTTATTATAATACGTCCGAAAGGAGATTAAATCTAAAATACGAATATTATTTAAGATTAATAAGAAAAGGGACGCGGTTAAATAGGTATTTATATATAAAACTAATTATAATAGTATATTATTAGAGAAGAATAAACCTAATATTCTAATTAAATTTATATATTAAATAAGCGTAGGCTTAAATTTAATTTATATTATTATAGTTATTCTATATAAGCCCCTCTACTCTATCGGGATATATAAATAAATACCGAAAAAAACGTATTAAATAAAGTAGAAGGAGGAAGTATTCTATTATATATTAAATACTAATACCGAAATCGAGGAGTATATAGACGTAAAGCGTAAATCGAAGATAAATTTTAGGGAGGACGCGTTTAAGATTATCGGTATAACGAATATAAGAGGCGTAGGAGGCGCCGACGGAGGTAATAATACTAAAAGGAGTAATAATACTAGGAATATTAATCATATCGCGGCGTTTATTATTAATATAGAAAATACTATTTAAGATAATATTATATATATTAGGAGGAAAAGCGGTTAAAGTAAATAAGTATAAAAATAAACCGTCGTTAATTAAATTAAATCTTCTTATATTTTTAAATTACTAGATATTTAGGTTTAAGTGAAAACTAGGAAACCTATTACCTCTCTACGCGCTTTTCTATATAATAATACTTATTTTCTATATAATAATATTTACTATAATACGTTATTATCGTTTACGATTCTAATCCTCTACTCTATTATATTTGGGAACGATAATAAAAAATCGAGTATTATATCTAACCTAGATCTAGGCCTAGATCTAATCTAGATATTCTTTAAATACTTTTTAAATTTAACCTAGATTCTATTTAATCCCTAAACTCGTTATTAAAAGCCTATATTTTTAATATTTTAATTATATCTACTATTATTTAATACGGTATTTAATTATATATTCCTTAACCTCTTTTTAGATTTACGATCGATATAAAACTCTAGAAGTTAAGGGTTATTAACGAAAACCTTTAAAAAAATAACGGAAAAGAAATATTAATTTACGAATATATTATTTAGTATATTTATAACTTTTATAAAGAAGAAAGAAATATTATCTTCCTAGTTACTAAAGAATATACTACCCTCGATTTAAAGATATAGATATATAGATTATATTATTAATTAAAAATAAACGGTACTAGAGATCTCTAATTCCGAGGATAATAAAGGGGAAAATAACGACGGGGCGAATAATATTTAAAATAATATTAATATAAAATTTACCTTTCGAGCTCCTCTATTAAATAATTAATATATAATACTTTTAGTATTCGAATAAGGTAGTTATTAATAATAAGATATTATTTATACCTTAAAGCGGGTAGGTAATAACGGCGGCTTTATTATTAATAAAATTATTAAATTCTTTAGGCTCTCTATATTTTAGTTTTATTTATATTAAAATTAACGATATTTTTATTAAACCTCCTTATAAATTTATAATATATATTTTTATTTTTAACCCTTTTACTTTCCCCCCGCGGTTAATACCGAAAAAATCTATAGTTAATATTTATATTATAAGTATCGGAGCGGATAATTAAAGATTATTATTAATTAAAGTCGTCCGGCCTTTATAAACTACGATTATAAATAATATAAATAACGATTCTCTAATACTTAAACGAGTATTACTATCGTTACCGCCGTCTTTATTTTTATTTTATTTATTATTATCCTCGCCCCTACCTATACTTTTTTTTTAATTATTATTATTCTTATTACTTTAAGAGTTATCGCTAGCGTAGCCCCCGCTTAAACTTTAAATTATATCGCCGCTCTAAATTACGGAAATATAAAAGAGGGTTTACCCTCCTAGTTATTTTAAAATAAACGAAATATTTTACCGATAACTAACGACCGCGAGTTAATTATTATAATTATTAAGAAGGGTCTCTAAAGGCTAAATATATAAATTTAATATAAATATAACGATATAATCTTTATATCGACGGGTATAATTAAATAGCGTAGAAACTTATCTAGTAATATAAACGGAAGAAAAGTATAAACCTAAAATATTATTATTATTTATATTTATACTCTCGACCGTATTAAATTTAATTATTTAAGAGACCGCTAGTTCTTTATTTAATATTATTAATATAATAATATAAAGAAAATTATATACCTTAAAATAACGCGTAGTTTTATCGTTAATAACCTTTCGTTAATTAATCGGGATAAGTTAAATCGGAGTTAATATAGTTTCGATTCGGGCTACGAGACCGTTAAAGGAAATTAAATATTATTAAATATACTCTTTATAAATTATAATTATATACTCGTAAAGAAATATAACGAGCCTAGTTATATTATTAATAATACTCTTAATATTTAATAACTTCGTATTAAATATTATACTACCTCGAACTTTCTCTAAGAACTTTATTATAATAATATTAAAGAAGAGACCTAAAATACGGACGGTATAATAGATATTATATTTATTACTATTAGAGGTAAAGCGTACTCTATATTTAAAGAGGTTAAGGAATTATAAATTCTTTACTCTAATTTCTCGCCGGTTAATTTTCATAATTTAATAATATTTTTTAGAGTCGAAGAACTTTATGTTTCTCCTTAAAATAACGTAATATAATAGGACTAGTATATCGGTAGTTTTTTTTAAAGCCTTCAAGATTATTCTCGTTTCTTTAATAATATCTATTAGAGGTAGTAGATAATTTAATATCTTTATTACCTTTAGTACTTTATCTATATTTTATTTCTAAAATAATAAATTTACGTTATTTACCTCGGCGTTAAATATAGCCTCTTTTTATATATTAATAATAATAGCTTCATCCTAATTATTAGACGAGAAAGATATCGATACCGAGACTAGTTTATTAGGCGATAACGAATACTATTTTAAAAAATTATTATATTCTAGGGAGAGTATACGGATATTTTTAATAATTAATACTATTATTATTTTAATTATCTTAGTAGTCTTATCTAATTTCTTACTACTACTATCGTTAATAAAGTAACGAATATAGGCCGAGTCCTCTATAGAGTTTAATAAAAATAAATAAATTATATTTAATATCGGTTAAGCGTTCTCTAGTAGTTCTTTAAAATTAGATAAATCGTTATAATTATTATCGAGTAAAATTATATCCTCCTCCGAATATTTCGTCCCTCTAACGTCTTCGTTAGAAGCCGAAAGATTAATTAGGTTTTCCGTTTTAATTATTATCGTCTCTAGTACTTTATTATAATTAGGGCCGCGGATAAAGAATAATCTACTATTATCGGATATAACTTTAGTTATCGAGAGCACGAAAATAATATCGAAAGTTTTACATAATCTACTCTTAATCTATAAGAAATTATTTTTATTTAATAATATATAAAGGCTTTAACCTAGATCTAGCCTAAATTTAAACTAAATCTAGGAAAAATTTAGGTAAGATTTAAATAAAATCTAGAGCGCTAGAAAATTAATTTAGTATTAATATATTATATATATAAACGCTTTTTTTTATTACTTTTTAATATTTATTTTTATTTAAGCCCGTTATATAAGACCTAGAAATTCGTTAATTATAATATTAATTATATTATAAACCGTACTCTAGGCTATTTCTAGTATAGTTTAATAACTATATTATATAAAATTATAATAGTATAGGCGGTTAATATATAGGTTTAAATATTAAATATTAATTATCCTTTTAAAAACGACTTTTTTAAATATACTCGTATATAATAACCTAAAGACCTCTTTATTTATTATCTTATCTTTTTAATAATCTTATCTAAATATCGCCCGATATTTACGGTATATTAGGCTAGATCTAATTTAATTTATTATAAAATCTATTATACTTTATTATAATTAGTTATTTAAATTATACGAATTATTATACCCTCCTTACTTTATAATCTTTATTAAATTTATTTATTTATTACTATTATCGCGTTACGGCCCTAGCGCGTATTACTTAAATATAATATAAAGTTATTTAAAACTAACTAGATTATCTAGGATATTAGAAAAATACCCGTATTAACTTATTATACGAATATTAATAATATATTACTACGAGCTAAAAAACTTATTAATAAATATCGTTATTTAAGGGATATATTTAAATATTAACGGAATTATAGAGACGCGCTTAAAGTAGAAAGAACCTAATAAGGTAAATATTTAATATTTAATTTTAAGAAGTAAATCGAGGTCTAAAACTATCTAGGCTTCGACGAATAAATATATATCGATATTATTATATATTAAGGGGACTTTAATTAGGTAACTAAAATTAAAAATAATTTTAATAATATATTATTTCTTAATTTATAAAGTTAAGTAATAGTAGTAGCCGGCTCGAATAATACTCTTTTTAAATAAAAAATTAATACCGTTTATAATCTTTCCTCTTTTCGGTCTTTTTTAATTTTTAAGATCGACTATATATTAAGTTAGTTTATATTACGGAATTTTATATATAAGATCCGGTTTTTAATAATCTCCGTATATCTACTAGACGAAGAATTTAGTATAATTTATTTATAATTCGCGTTACTCTAGGAATATTAGATAACTCGTTATTTTATAATAAACTCGATACTTGATTATCTCTTCTATATAACGGAGGAGGACGTATATTATATAAATATATTAGAAGATAAAGACTTATAGAATAATATTTAATATTTCTAGAACCGGGGTATAAATTTAGTAAAAGATAAATTTATTATAAATAATAATTTTAATTAACTATATCCTTTATCCTTTAATATAAATTTAATTTAAGAGATAGATTAATCTTTATTAAAATTTTAAATTTATTTCTTTCCTCCTCCGTTCTTCTCTCTTTTAAATATTTAATATATTATAAATAAAAGTCTATTATCGCGCCCGAAGGAGCTCGAAAAAAAGGAGCTACTATAGAAATTAATACCGAAAATATATTCGTATTTATTTATTATTTCCCGTTTTCTTTACTTCGAGATTAACCTTTTTTCTTTATAACTTTAAAATATCGCCCTATTTTTAGTAATTTTTATTAAGATTTAATCCGTTTATTAATAACGAAAAGATTAAAGAGCTAGACGAAGCTTTTAGGCTCTAGTAATAATAAAGATAATTTATTATTATTATCGTAGAAATAGCCTCCGAAGAAGTTTTTATTTAAAAAGCCTCGCGAATCCCCCGAGCCTTTAGAGGAGTCCTCCGAGTAATTAAATTAAAAAGATAAATTTATATTTAAAGAATCCTTTAAACTAGCTATTAATAATAATAAAAATAATAACGGGGTTAAAGAAAAGAAAGTAGAGTTAATTATAATATATAAATAACGATTAATCGATATCTTCTTTAATAATATTATATTTATTAATTATTTTCCTAGCTTTTGAAAACTTAGTAATAATTATTTATATAAATATATTTATAATAGTATATAGGAACGCGTTATTATATTCGCGAGAATCGCCTACCCTAATAATTCTCGCGGTAATAGTATAATAACGATTCCTAGAATATTAAAATTAAATTATTACTAGTAGTAACTCTATATATTTATAATTATACTAAATAATAAAGAAGATTTAGGATATTATAATATTCGTCTAGACTATATAAATAAATATAGAAAATATAAAGTCTATAATTTTATCTACTAAACTTTTTAATTAATTCTAATTATATAAAGACCTTTGAAGTTATAGGCGCTATCGTATTCTATCGCTATTTATACCGGAAATAAGTAGAGATCTAATATAAATAGAAGAAATAACTAATAAAGTTTTAATATTATTATAAAAATACTCCTACGGGCTCTAAATATCCTACGAATTAATAATTCTATAAATATCTATATTTACCGGGTTTAAAGGTTATTTATATTATATTAATTAACGAGTCTAAACTATTCCTTATCCCGCCGCCCGATCTCGATATTTAGGTTAATAAATTAAAATCGGTAATTAATCTTAAAGACCTAGAGATATAATTTATAATTATTAATATAATAATAAAAATACGACTATACTATAAATAAAAGAGCGACGAAGAGTTTAATAATAATATATAATAAAAAGAACTTTAAGGTAATATAATTTAGAAATAAAAAAATATTAACCCTATATAATATAATTCCCCGAGCGCAGTAAATATATTATTATATATAGTTATTATATAGTAGATATAGTTAGTCTTTAATAAGGTCTTTAATAAAGAATATAAATATCCCTATATAATATAAACGAAAAAAGAGACTATAAAGAAAGTAATATATTATTTTTAATATAACTTCGTGATCGTAGGCGAATATAATAGGGTAAGAAATTTAAATAAAAGTTTATATTATTCTTTTTAAAAAATAAGGAAAACTCGCCCTAAATATAACTTCTATTTTATAACTATATTTAGAACGATTATTAATTAAAACTTAAAGGATATTATAGCCCCTCGGACTACTATAAAAGACATTTATTAGAATAATTATTAATTCGGTTATTAACGCTTCGGATTTATTAATCTAGAAAAGTCTATAAATACTACTACCCGATATATAAGAAAATTAGGGTATAGGAGAGATTTATTAAAATAATAAATATCCTCGTTAATATACTCCTTTATACCTCGATACTATAATATAAAAAGAGTAATTAAATTAGATATATTTTATAATATTTAAGAAATTTTATTAAAAAGATTTTATAGTTATTTACCTATTAGGACTCTAGCCGCGATTTATATTTATTATTATTAATTAAAAAACTATTATATTAAAAAGACTTTAATAGCGGTAAAAATATTAAAGGAATATTAAAACTATAATACCTCTTTCCTATACTAACGTCTTTAATATTTAATTTTAGTTTATTCTAATATAGTATCTATTATATTACGGGTTCTCCGACTATATAGATTTTTACCTACCCTCGTTATCTCCTCTAAAACTTTTAATAAAAAGTAGATTAATAATACGGCCGCGGCCTCTAGTATAAATAAAAATAATAGTCGGATATAAGAAGATTATATCCTAGATAAGGACTATATAATATTTAAAAAGATATTTCTTAAACTTAAGGCTATCGCCTTTATTTTTAAGAAATATAAAGAGGTAAATATATTAATTATATTTTTATTTTTCGAGATAATTTTAATAGTAAAATAAATAAATTCTTCTCTTCTTTAAAATCTTTAGTATAAAAGAGCCTAAACTCGCTTCTTTTAATATATTAAATATAACGTTCTCTTTTCTAAATATAATATTTAATACTAACTTTTCTTTATTATAATATATTCGAGAGGAGTTTAAGTCTAAAATACGAATATTCTTCGAGACCGATAAGGCGAGGGTTATAATTATATATATATTAATACGAAAGGCTAATTATAATCGTAAGTTAGTAGAGAATAATATACCTAATTTTCTAATTAGATTTACGCGGTAGATAGGCGTAGGTTTTAATTTTATATATATAATTATAATTATTCTATTAGCCTCTCTACTCTATCGGGTTATATAAATAAATATTAAAGAAAATATATTAAATAATCTAATTAAAGGAAATATTTTAGTATATATTATATATTAATACCGGAATTAGGGAGTATATAGAGGGGAAGCGGAAATCGAAAGCGGATTTTAAAATAGATATATTCAAGACTATAAATATAACGAACGCGGAGGGTATAAAAGACGCTAACGGAGGTAATAATCCTAGATATAATAATAGTATTTAGAATATTAATAATACTACGGCTAGTAATAATACTAGGGAAGGTATAAAGGCGATTTAAAAAAATAATATATATATTAAATAAAAGCGCGGTTAGAGTAGTTACGGATATAGTATTTAATTATTTTAATAAAGTATTTTTACGTTTTTAAATCGTTAAATATTTAGGCTCGAGTAGGAGTTAAGAAACCTATTACTCCTCTATATAATTTTATATATAATAATATTTATTATAATATATTATTATCGTTTACGATTTTAATCTTTTATTTTATTATATTTAATATAATAATAAAAAACCGAGTATTATATCTAGCCTAGATCTAGGTTTAAATCTAGCCTAAATATTTTTTAAGTTTAATCTAGATTATATTTAATCCCTAAACTCGCTATTAAAGACCTACGCTCTTAATATTTTAATTATATTTATTATTATTTAACGCGGTATTTAACTATATATTCCTTAATTTTCTTTTAAATTTACGATCGATACGGGGCCCCGGGAATTAAGGGCTACTAGTAAAAACCTTTAAAATAATAATAAAAAAGAAATATTAATTTACGAATATATTACCGAGTATACCTATAATATTTATAAAGAAATTAGAGATATTATTTAAATCTAGGCCTAGTTTTAATCTAGATTCAACCTAGATCTAACCTAAATTTAAAGAAATATACTTTTAATATTTCGACTATCTCTATTATTATTTATACGATAATATATTATTATTAATATAATTTAGATATAGTTAAGATAAGTTAGATTTAATTATATTTTATTATATTATATTTCGTTTATTAATAGCCTACGAAATACGTAAAATACGTATTTTATACCGATTAAGTAGCGATTTTATAGAACTATTTTTCCGGATTTACCGATATATAAATAGGATCTATTCGACTCGTATAGATTAAGATTATTTTATAATATATATTAATTTAATTTAAAGAGTAAATTATACGTCTAAAGTAAAAAGTAAAATAAATAATAAAGGCGGAGGGTATTGAATTATCTACCCCTTTTAAGAAACCGAATCTTTAATAAATCTCTAAGTTTATTATAAATAACTTTAAATATCTAGTCGAACTTTGATTATAAACTCTCGACTAGTTCTAATTTATCGATTATTAAATCTAATATAAATATCGTTTTAGATTTCTTACTTCTAGTATACTTCGACCCAAATAAGTTTAATATATAGACTAGCCTAATTATAGAGCTCTCGAAAGACTCTAGGTTACTAGTTTTAATATTCGCTTTAAATATAACCTCGAATTTTTTATTTATATTAAATTCCGCGTTAATAAACTATACCTAGTTGGATTTAACTATAGGGTTTTTAGTATTTTCAAATATTAATACTATTAGAGAAGAATTACGTAAATATAACTTAATAATAATATTAGTTATTATTCTTTTAGAGGGTTCTTTATACTAACCTCTAACGACTTCGTAAATAACTTTTAAGAACTTTTATATACTAGCGATAATAATACTTGAATTAACTAGTTACTTTATCTCGGTCTTCTAGTTTTATTATCTTCTATTTTTTTCTTAAGGATATATTAATTATATTTTTTTTAAAATAATATATAGGGACCTAGGTCAGGTTTTAATATATATAAAATTTATAAATACTCTAGTTTTATTAGGTTAATTATAAGTTATATTATTTAATAAAACCTAAATTATATTATAGATATTTATTTTAAAAATAAGCGGCTAGATCGCCTTCCGCTTTATACGGACCTAGGTTTTATATTTATATTTAATCAAACTCAATATTTAAAGTAGGAAGAAATCGATTACTAAAAGTAAGACTATATTTTTATTTATTTATAAAGCCGAAGTATCGAGATAAACTACTTTATTATCTTAATTAAATATATATCTCTCAAAACCGGGGGTAGAGATATAGGGTTAATCTTTACGTATTTTTAAATATTATAATTATAATCGTAATATATTGACCCTCTATAATATAGATTTTGAATACTAGGTTAATAGAGAAAGATAATTTATTAATAGTATAATTATATTAAAACGAACTAGATTTTAAATTCTTTATCAATTTAGTAAAATTTATATTATCGATATTAACTAATTTATAAAATATAATCTAGAGTATAGATTGAAGTATATCGAGATTAGGGGTTAAGAGGACTTTTTTATTATAAATCTACTACTCGTTTTATTATACTTGATTAACTCTTTTACCTCTACTCTATTAAATATATTAGAGACTTATCTAGGTCTCTAAGAAGCGCTATATTTATCTACGAGACTAAAGCTACACGGTTTTTAATAGGAAAATAATATAAGCGAAGTAGAGTTCGGGGCCTTAAACTATTCTTAATACTCTATAATCTCACACTCTTAATATAATACTACTAGGGAAATAACTTTGGCCTAGATTATAATTTAACTTTCATCGACGTATTTAAAAAAATAGTAAATTAACGTAGCCGAATTATATAATAAGTATATAGAAATCCTTTAGTAGGATCGATAGAAGTATAAATATATAAATTAGTAACCGGATTTAGATAGCCTTATAGTCTATAGATAAGAGAGAGTAATACGGGTTTAAATATTAGAAGACGGTATAATATTTATCTATAATAAAGTACTATTACTATTATTAAATATATAGATTTATTTATATTCTATATAAAATCTGTAATAGTTTACTAGTAAAGAAACTATCTACTATCTATTACGATATTTATTATATATATTATATATATTAATTTTTAATTTAAAAGAAGAAATTAAGTTATTAATTATAGAGATCGAGGATGTTTTATATCTTCGAAAACCTAAGCCTTATAAAATTACCGTTAATATTTTATTATTTGAGGTAGATAGTATATTTTATCTCTATTAATATTATCTAATTATTTATAGAATACTAAAATTTCTAATCTAGATTTTGTTTAAGATAATAGTTTAAACGAGACCGTAGTAATACCTATATTATATTATAATTATATACTCGTAGAGTTTTTCGATAGCCTTAGTCTCATTTTTTTTTTATAAAGTAGTTATAGAATCAAGAGTAAAATCGTCTAGCGAGGCGAAGTGATTTTAGATAATTATATAAAGATAATTCTATTCAAGGAATTAATATTTAAGAGTAATAACTCGACGCTTTTTCTCTTAGAGGAATACTTTCTTAAAGGCCGAGTAAAGTATTATTATAATTTAAGTATTATTATCGTATTAACAAAATTATATAGAAATATATAATTTTAGTAATAGGCGCCGTAGACTATAAATAAGTCTAGGATCTAAAGTAATCCTTTAAAGAATATATTCTATCTACTATATTAATATTAGAAGGTATATTAGCTTCGGAGAGAATTTATATAGTAAATTACTTTCGAACTATATATTCCTAGTTACGGGACGAATTTATTCGTTATTTCGAAATCTTAAATAATAATATATTTAAATTTTTATTAAAGTATATATTTAGGTATCTTAAACTAGTATTAATATATAAATATAACGAAAACGAAAACGGTAATATTAAAGTTATTAAGATATATAATAATATATTTAATAACTTTTATTTTTAGTATTATAAAAGGAGAAGAAAGACGACGAGAATAATAAAGAAGACGAGGAGGACGACGATAATAACGACGATAACGAAGAGGATTAAACCTTAACCTTTTGAGAATCGAGATAGTATTAAATCTTATTAATATTGTCCTAAAGATAGTATTCCACTATTTATTCCAACGAGAATATTATACTACGGAATTCTTCTATAAAATTATTATTAGATAGTTTAATATTTATAGATTATTTCTCTAATAAAATAGTCCGGCCGTTAATTAACTTTATTTATTAACTCCTTAAACTCTTTCCTATCTTATATATTTTTTAATAATTCTTAATCCTATTTTAATTAAATCCTATAATTTAATTCTATCTCTTCTCTTTATATACCCCTACTACGCTTATCTTACTTCTATTTTAATTTTACTCGTTAATTTTACTTTAAAGATTCGATATTTATACTACCGGTAATTTCGAGCCACTATGTCTTTAATAAGAGCGAGGACGTTAGCGGCGAGCGAAGCGGAGGTTAGAGAGTTTTATAGTTTATACCTAGCGCTTGACATTTCTAAATTAAATATTAAAGTATCGACTTTTAAAACTTATAAGAAATTCTATTTCTTCGTTAAAGTAGGAGTTAAGTAGAGGTAATAAATTAATAGCCTCGGTTTAACTCCGCCTTAAATCGTAGTTACTTCGAAAAAATATAAAAGATTACTAATAGACGGGAAAAAAGCGAATACTACTATTTAGTAATAAAGCCGCCGCTCTAGCCCCTCGAGTATAGTAAACTTTATAAGGAAGTTATAGTATAATTATTTATAATATCTACTAGGATAATTATTAATATTAATATAAATTAACGGTTAACCTAGATAATACTATATAAATAAATCTCTTAATATAATATAGATTATATTTTAACCTCTAAAGATTATTACGCGCCTTAATACCCTCTTTTCTTCTTACTTTTTTCTTTTATCCTTTATAGTAGATCTCGTGAAGATTTACTCCCTTTAATTTATATAAAACGATTATTTATAACCTCGGATTTAGTATATATATTTATCTCTTCCTCCGCTAGTAGAGTTAACGTAACCGTTATTCCGAGCTTTTCTAGAACTTTAGGAATAATTGAAAGCGTCTTATTATTACTACGGAGGGGATTAAATCTACGATTTTAATAAATAACCGAATATTCGTCACTACGCTCCGATATAAATTTAGGTGGATCGACGATATAGATTAAAATCCGAAAAATCTTTTAATTTTTAATAGTATTAACCCGAGATAATATTACTATCTAAACGGACTAGATTATATATTCTAGAGTCGCTCGTATATTCCTTTATAGTGAAAAATATTATAAGGGAGTTTTATAAAAATAGCCCGTTAGCTTTAATTAAAAGACTAATTTAATATCTAACGACTTTAATTAATACTACTATAAAGATAGAGTAAATAGAAAATTTACTTTAAGGAAAGAAGAGAAGGGGGCTACCTTTTTAATAATTAATAATAAAATAAAGTTATTAATCGGTATATTAGGTATTTAAACTTCTATATATAATCGATAATCGTTTAATAATAGTAGTTAGAGGTATATAAATCGTTAGTTTTATTAAAACTCTAGTTTATATTATTAGGAATACTATATAAATAGCTAGCTCCGTTATAGTAATTACTAAATTTAATATTACCGGTTATTAATATATTATTAATATCGTTCATGAACCTAGTTACTATTTTTTCGGATTATTTAATAACTATATTAAATGAAGTTAAACTAGTATAAATGTAATTTTATTTCTAAATTACCGCGGTAGAAGAGTTTTTTCATCTAGTAGATATTTCTCCTAGTAAATATAATCTAGGACTTTACAACCCCTTATTTAGCGATAACTAGTTAATACTAGAAAAAGATCCGAACCTCTATAATTTAATATTTACCGATAATTAGATATTTTAGGTTCTTCGAGTTTACGAAAAAATAAATACCTAATTAATTAAACGACTCTTGAAATATTAAAGTATATTTATTAATATATATAAAGCCTACCTACTTTTAAGACTAGAATATTTAAATAGATTACTAAATCCGGGTAAACTATTATTAGAGTCGAGGTTATTAAATATAATAATAGTTAGTACTTTTCCTTTTTGTACTATAAATACCTAGGGTTTCGGTGAATCGAGTTTATAGTATTTTATAGTAATATAGTTAGTGAAAAAGACTTAATTTATTAAATAGCTTAAGATCTTTATAATATATATTCTAGTTTACGGCTAATCTCCTGTATTATTAAATAAATTTCTATTCAATACGCGCTCGTTACGTATTTGGAATTTCTCCGATATTGAAGTACTCTACGCCCTGATTAGAATAGGCTCAAATAGTTAAGTAAATAATTTATCTTTTAAATCTAGCCGATAAATAGTTACTTAATCCTCTAATTCTTTCTTTATATTATCCGCGTCGATAGAGTTAACTCTTGAAGATTAGATATAGGAGACCGGTATATTATCCGTTTATTTAACATTTTAAAACGGCGTAGAGGTAGTTATTTAAAAAAGATTTCGTTAACTTATATTAATATAGGGCTTAGCGCGATCTTCCTTATTATATTCGTATTAGATATTCGCGATTTAAAATATTCGCTACTAAACCTTAAAATCACTCTAGATTTATACTATTCTATAATATTTATTAATAAATTATAATTATCTTTCTCTATCTCACCCCTTATTTTCGGATTCTAAAAGATAATTATAAAGGAAAGAACCGTTACTTAGACTTTATAATTATAAAGTAATAGTCAAGGTTAGGAGGCTAGTAGCGAAGAAGTAGTAGAGTATATTTAGTTAAATAATTTATATTCAACTACTTTAAAGTAAAATCTAACTCTCTAGTAGAGATCTATAATTTACTAAATAAATATATTATTATACGCGTTCGAGCGCATTAGTAGATAGTTAAAAATTCGTATATATATTTATAATAGAGTTTTCGAGGAAGTTAGAGAAGGACTCTTGAAATTAGTAGAAGTAATATTAAAAAACGATATAAATATTAATAATAAATAGACGGTAATACCGAGATTACCTCTAAAGCTAGTTAATATACTATAACTAACTAGGGATTTTCTTATATAAGTAGATAATTTTCATTATTGATATTAGTAGATAAATAACTATTTAATTAATCCGCGAAAGGGATTACTACTCCTTAAAAGGTTAATTATTACCGTTTTTCTAATAACTAGATCGAAACTCTATTATTAATTACTTTATAATTATCGTCGTTTTAATTCTTATCGTCGTTGTCTTCTTTATTATTATTTTTGTTATCTATATAATCCTCGCTACTAAACTCGCTTTCGTCGCTTTCTATAAAGGTATTATTTTTAAAATACTAAAAACCGTCCCCGGCGCCGTCCTCACTACTATTATTCCTACTCTTAGTATCGGTATCCTTGTCGTCTCGTTTACTATATTCGAAAATCATATCTTCTTTATATTTTTTTTATTTTAGTTATTTTTTAATATAGGTCTATATAACTATCTAAAAGATATCTCGATAAATATTAGATTTTCCTCTCCCTCCTATATCCTATATTATTTCGGACTAGTTAATTTAGTTAAGAATAAATTCCTATACTTTTATTAATTCTACCGAGGGAATATTATAATATTAATTAATAGAAGGATACCTAGAGTCGAGTAAAGAAAAACTCGTTAAATAAAACGGCGTATTTAGAAGCGCTTTATATTTAGTAGTTTTACGTTTCTTTACCTCTCCTTCCTACGGAGAATCCTCTTCTTCGTTAAATAAAATAGATCGTTTCTACCCTTTACTCGGTATAGAGTAGGGGGTATATAGTAGGTCCGCTTTATAATATTTAATAATTTACTACGGTAATTTAAACTTCGGAGGTTATAGAGATAATATACTAGGCTTTCTCTTTATATTTATAATACTCGATTAGTTCATTTTCGTTCAAGGCCGAGGGTATATTTAGAATATAGTATAATATTTTTACTTTCCGTTATTCTCGTTCCTCGACTATTTTTAAAAGTATTATTTTTATCTAGTTTTGACTTTTTTCTATTCTAGCTCCTCGTTAACTCTAGTTTTAAATACTTTTAATTCTAGCTCCCTCCGTTAACTAAATTTAGAAAGTTATATAACCTTTAATTTCTAAATACCTTTATTAATTTTACGAGGCGTATATTAAATATAGTCTACTCTATTAATTATAGTATATTTTATAAATAATTTACCCTACGAGTCGTAGTCTACCCTATTGGCCGTGGTCTACCCTATTAATTATAGTATATTTTATAAATAGTTTACTCTACGAGCCGTAGTCTACTCTATTAATTATAGTATACTTTATAAATAGTTTACTCTACGAGTCGTAGTCTACCCTATTAGTTATAATTTAATTTATTAATCGTAGTATACCCTATAAATAATTCTACCTTATATCGTTAATAATACTAATACGATAAGTTTTATAGTACGTTTATAATTAGTTATCTAAAAGATTTTACGTCGAAGACCGATTTATTTATAGCCGGTTCGAATATTTGAAATTTATCTAGGTAACCTAACTCTAACGTATTATTTTTTATAATTAATAATTTATTTCTAATAGATTTAGTCTATTATTCAAATAACTTTATATAAATTTTCGTAAATTATCTCGAATTTCCTGAGATCCAAATACTTCGATATCCGTTAATAAATTATATCGGTTAATCGGATTAAAACCTTTATTTATAATAAATATTTTACTACTTTTCTTCCTATTCTTTAATAGGTCTAAGGTTTTTAACTCTAATACTAGTTTTAATTTACTAGGCTTAGGCTCTCCGTCGATAAATATTTCTATATCCTAGTTTTCTTCTCTCTTTTCTATTATTATCGGCGGAGGTATCTCGTCCGATTTATTTAATTTATACTCTCCTAAGATTTCTACTTTTAATATATTATCTAGATTTACGAATTCTTTATAAATAGAGACTTGTTAGTATTAACCTTCGTTCAAGGAGCTATATTTAATATATCCGAATACGTAGTAGATAGAGATACGTAAAATCTAAGAAATTTCAATAAATATTAATCTCGCTATAAGGACTACGGTTATATACGTAGTTATTATCTAGTATATCTTTCTTTAGGGTTTGATTTAAAAATTCTTATACTAGTACTTTATTTTTTATTATCGTGAGTTATTAAGCTACTATTAACGATTTATATACTCACCGATATTTTCTAGTTACTAGACTAAGCGAATCCGCTATATACGGGTTATGAAGTCGTTATAGCCTCGGATTAATTATCGTAGGTATAGTAACTAAGTTATTATTTTAAATCCCGAAGCGATTATAAAAAGTCTTTTAAAGTTACCTAGAGGAGCGCTAGCCCCGTAGGGACCCGTGAATAATACGAGACGGGAATTATTCGGATTAGATCCGCTTTTATACCTAGTAGGCTATTAAAGCTTAGAGGTAAATTCTTTTTAAAAATCGATTAATAATTCTAGAGTCGTTTACTCGCCTTCTTTACAAGACACTACTACGAAAGAATAACTTTATAGGAAGGATGAAAAACTATTTAATAATATCTATAAATTAATATATTATCCTACTTCGATTTTTAGTTTATTATAAATTATAAAGTTTATTTTGAACCCGCTATTAACTTTAGTAATTAATACTCGTGGGAGGTTTCCTTAAAGTATATTATTTCAATATAAAGTAGTAAAGAGCTATATTATAAATATAAAGCCGAAGATCCTAGCGGCGATATAAAGATAGATTTAATTAATAAACGATTTAGAACCTAGATAGTATTAGAGTATATATTTATTTAGGAATACTAATACTTAGTAAATACGAAGGAAGAATTCGTATAAAAACTTATAGATAAAGTATAATAAGTATATTATTAATATACCGAGAGAAGATATACCCTATTAGTATATATAAATAACGTATCTACTAAAACGACCGTATAATTTATAATAATTAAATATATATTTTAAAACTCGCGTAAAGAATATATAAAGTCGTTATAAATAACGGCGAATAAATATAACGTGATAAATATAAAAAATATAATTCCTACGGAGCGATAAATCCGCCGATAACTAGATAGTAATAAATTTAATAAATCGGCTAAAAAGCTTAAATAAAGACTAAAGAAAAACGATACTATATTAATAATCGAAAGGGTTCCTACCCTATCTCTTATTTTATTAAACGAAGTTATATAGAATATAATATAAAAGACGTTGAGTAATATATATAAAAGTTAAAGGAGGATGTCGGCGGGAGTCTATAAACCTAAAAGACGATAACGTCGAATAATAAATAAATAAGTAAGATATTTAAATATAATAATAATAACCGATTAGAGAATTCGTTAGATAAACGGAAGGTTTTGAATAATTATTAAAACGAGGAAGACGCCGCCTACAACGATAATATAGATTTAAGCGATCTCTATAATTAAATAGTAATATATAATAAAGAGATAAAGAAAGCTAGTATAAATAATATAACGAAGAGATAAAATTACGAATATTAATTATATAGCGAAGGGTAGTAGGAAATACCTAGAGTACTAATAAACCTAGGGTCTAGAATCGGCTAAAGAAGGAGGTATTAAAAATAAATATATAATTAATATCCTATTTTAGTTCTAATACCCTACTCTAATTTTAATATAATATATTATAATTTAGTAATTCGGCTCTCCTAGGTAATATCCTCTAAAAGAATCTATTATAACTAAAAGTAACTAGGAGCCGGTATTAGATCGATAGAGGTTAACTAGAATTAGAGATTCGTAGGAGAATAAATATAAAGTTAGAATAATAACCTACCTATATCGTGGGTTTATTAATATCGGATTAAAATCAATATTTATACTATTATATAAAGTACTATAACGAATTAAGGATATAATATATATATTAAATAATATAGAAAGTTAATAAATTATATTAGTAGTAAAAAATTACGGTCTACGACTCTATTATATAAAATCTACGCGAAGAGACTTAGGTAATAGATATTAATAAAAGGAAGTTATCGCTTTTTTAATTATTAAGAAAAGTATATTTTAAAAGTTAGGGTAGTTAGTATTTAAAGAGGTTTAAATTAACTTATAAAAGTTTCTCTATAGAAGTAGATTTAATCTTCGATAAGAACCCTTTAACTATTAAGGATTAATAATATAAATTATTTATACCGATAGCCTTATCGCTCTTCTTATACTTTTCTAATAATTATATTATAATATCTTCTACCGTTTATATATCCGGATAATTAATATTATTTTCTTTTAATATAGTTATATAGTACTCCTATATACTAATCTTAACGTGACCGTTATTATTTAATAGAATATTCGAATAGGTAATATTATTATAAATTATATTTTTAGACTCGAGGGATTCGATATTATTTAATATCTATACCCGTTAATTTAGGTATTTGAGTTAAACGGGCTAGAGTTTTATTTATCCGATTATTACTACTACGTAAACCTCTTAAGAGTGAATAGATACCGCAACGACTTGAACTAGAGAAATTAATATATATTTAAGAACGATATAGAGGTCGGCTCTAAATTTATAAATTTTAATATATTTAACGAAATATTATCCCTGGATCTAAAGGAGCCTAGAGAGATTTTCACTCCTATTTAAACCTAAAAACTTTCTAACCGCGACTATATCTAAAGTTAGTCGATTTTCTATTATAGTTATTTTAGAAGCTAGGTATTTTTTCTTTATTATTATAACTAGGCCACCGACCTTAAAATTATAACCTTCGTTATATATATATATAAATTCGTTTTTCACCTTTAAAAACATATTTTACTATATTTTAAACTTTATTAAAAATAGAAAGTTCTAGTATATAGGCTCGGATAAGAATATAACCTCGGTATTATTAATATCGGAGTTTCTTCTCTTTTCGTTAAATTTACTAGTAACGCTATCCCTCCTAGTTAATACTTCGGTAGGAGTATATTAACGGGAAGGATATAAATCGTTTAGAGGAGAGAGTTTTAACTTTCGAGTCTTTTACTTAATACTAGGCCTCGTAGAATTTATAAGTTTTCAATTCGTAGAGCTAGCGGTATTATTCTACGGGATCGACGAACCTTGAGTATTTCTATTAATAAATAGTATATTATTTAAAGAGAGTAAACTAACTCCACGAGGGTTTAGGTTAATTTATATATACCGTTTATTAAAGTAGGAAACTATTCTAGATATCGCGGGACGGAGTATTTTTAATAATTATTAAACGAAGATAATTAAAAAGGCGGTAAAATAAGGGGACGGAAAGTACGGAGAGAAAGATATATATAAAATATTCGGAATATAGTAGAAAATCGAAGACTATACTATTTTATTAAAAGTATAATAGGGTACTATTTAGTAGTTAAATAATATTTATTTCTAGTATCCTAGGTCGTTAATTGCGGCGGTATATTTATTTCTTATAAAGTATTAACTACCGATTCTCTTTAACTCTAGTTATAAAGTCTTAATAATAATACCTCGATACTAATACTTCTCTCCTATAAACGACGGTTGTGATATTAACGATTTAACGATACTCTCGTAATATAGTATATTTAAATATAAGACTAAGAAGAAAGCCTTTAACGAGAGAAACGTATTAAATATAAAGATTCGGCACGAATTAAACTCGAGTATATCGATTTCTCGAAAGACGAACCCGAAGTACTCGATAAATTCATCGTTAAAAATTTAATATCGATTTTTGAAGGGGAAGGCTACTTTTAATAAAATAACTAATACTATATACCCGCCGTAATCGACCGGGAATAGTTGGACCTCGCTTTTTATATTTCTAGGATCTCTTCTAACTTTTTACTCGGTAACGCGTAGATTAAATAACTTAAATTACGATTTCCTTCCGGTTTTCGGGTTAAATATCTTTATAGTTAATATCGGGTTTAAACGGGGAGGGAGATAATCTCTCCCTAATTTTAATAAACTATGAATTTATACCTAACCGGTATAACGGGCTAATTTTTAATTAAATAAAGTATAGTATCTTTTATTAATACCTCTAGATTTAAATAATAACTTAAGAACTTTACTAACCGAGTAATTATCCAACGAGAAAATATTTCTTAACGGTGAAATATATTATAAAATCCGTTAATACTACCTTAAGCCACTCGTAGCGGCTCGATAATAAATATATTTAATAGAGAATAAATAATACGATCTAAAGAGACTACTACGAAGGGACGATTTTATAGCGGCCTTCGATATATTATTAAATATTCTAGGTCTATAGCGGGATAGGATATAACTAAGTATAGCGAAAAATATAATAAATTTAAAATACAACGAGGTAGGGTACCGTTTTTATACTTTTGAAACTTACTAGATTATTAAATTATAAGAGGGATTTTATTACCTCGATTATATAAAGATATTCTAGGTAGGCCTATTTCGATATAATAAACACGATATATAGAAAGTAAATTATATTACGGTAAAGACATTGGAACTCAAAGTACCGGGTATATTTATATTCGATATTATAAATCTATTTCATTAACTAAAAAGAGGGGAAATATTCGGTGTATTTAATATAAACCGTTATATAGAGATCTAGGCGAAGTTATATATATAGGAGGGTCTCGTCCCTACTCTTTAAACTCTCTTCGAAAACTTTAAATATATCGAAGTATATATTAATTATATAAAGAATATAATAACGGTACTTTTTAGGGGAATATTATATACGGCGATAATATAGAGTTTTTCCGAAACGATTTAGATAAAAGATAAATATATTATTTAAAAGACGGAATCGGTCTTCGCTTTAAAATCTAGTAATATATAAAACCGCGTAGCTCTATACTACCGAGAAATATTCCTCTATATTATATAATATCTCCGTGAGTTATTACCGGGGTCGATGAAGATAGAGTTTAAATTAATAGAAAGAAAAAGCTAAATAACGAAGAACCCCGATAAATCTATACTATATAAATTTACCGACTTAGCCGAGCGGCTCGGATTTAAATCGACTGAGATTAGCGATTTAAAGGCGAAATATTCTAGTTATATAAATATACAGTTATAGTCTAGGTTATCGAAGTTTATTTTCGTTATAAACGGACCTAGAGAGTACCCGAAGAGAAGATATATATATCTTTATAATCTGGCCTATAAATAGAGTAGGGAGTTCCTTTTCTTTAATAATATATATAATATAAATAGAAGTCAAGGGAGTAGTATTTAATCCGTTTTTATAAAAAAATCGGTTTATCTAGTTTACTTCGGTAGGATATCTAATAATTATAATAATAAAGGATATATACCCCAAGAGTAACTAAACGCGGAGGAAACGCGAGAGGATCGAGACTATAAATAAACGGAGAATAATAAAGAGTAAAATAGTATAAATTTAGAGAATATAAATGAATAGTAAAATTATATAAACTAGTTTAGAGATAGTCTACTCCGTTTATAAAATCTTTATGAATTTTAATTAATAAACGACGTCGAAGAGCCTATACTATATAACGGTGTTAGAGAATAGGGTTCTCTCGCGCTTTTTATAATTTCATTAAAGTTTTATTTAAACGAAGTTTTACTCGAGGAATAATTACTCGAAGAAAATCTACCTAAAGAAGAAACTCCGCTTTAGGTAATAACTTTAACGTATATAGAAACTATAAAAAAGAACGAACTCCCTCAAGACCGGTTTAAATTTATCTTTCGCTAAGGAGACGATTGGATTCCGATGAAATAATATTTTTTTAATTTATCTCTTTCCTCTTTAATAAAGTTTATAGTAGAGAAGTATACGAGTAAGGGACGATATTTATTTAATATAACTCTTTAATTATTATACCCCTCGGACTACTTTAAAGCTACTATAATTTATAATTTATATATTATCCTTATATTTCTAATAGGAAGAATTTATAATAATTAATATATCGCGATATCTACTTTTTAATTAAGCGATAATACTAGACCGTTAGAAAATAATACGAGAAAGAGAGTTATTAATAATAATATCTTTAAGAAAGATTATATACGAAAGAAATAAATTGTGTAAATTTTAAATATTTCTTTTACGTACCTTTATATTCTTTACTATAATTTACTTTTTAAATATATTTATTATTATTAATATAACTTATAGCCCTCTCTAATAAACTATATATATATTAATAAACGATCGCGTAAAGTATTTTATATATAGTATTAACCCAAGAAATAACTCTTATAATTAATATTTAGGGTATTATAAAAAGTCGACTAATATAACCCCACCGCTCTAAGTACCTAGATTTAACCAAGTATCTAAAGTGAGACGAGGTAGTATTTATAATCTCGTAATATCTCGTTTAAAGATTTGAACTATTTATTTAAGAAGTTTATTATTATAGTTTTATATTTACCCTTTACTCTTTAGTCCTAAATTCGGAGCTCGATTAATATCTTTAATATTATATCGATTATATTACTTCTTCTACCTCTTTGACTCGTTCGTTAAAGTTTGTACACGGTGGGTTTAAGGTCTCTATTAATCCCTTTAAGTAATTCTCCTCGATAGTAAAATTTCTTAATAATATTCTCTATATCTCTAGTATATATTCTTTTATATCTAGTACTTTCGAGAGTTCCGGGTTTAAGGTAGATAGACGTTCGCGCCGCTTCGCTTAATTTTAATAGCGGAGCTTTTTTCTTTTTTGAACTTCTTTATTTTAAATAACTAGTAATTTTCTTCGGGGACGGTCCGTCTTTCCGAGTATTATTACGGGTCTCCGTCCTCTATTTATATTGAGTTTAAAGTTCGGGCGTAATAAGTAACCCTAATATAATAAATATAATTACGATATACTAGTAGATCCCGCTATATCGAATTTATAAAAGTAATTTATAAAGTAGGTTTATATAGTTTTAACTCTAATAACGTTTATCCCCGAGAATATAATTACTCGGTATTTACTTCTAGAGTATCTATTTCTAGAGTATCTACTTCTAGAGTATCTACTTCTAGAGTATTTACTTCTAGAGTATTTATTTCTAGCTCGAGTATTTATTTCTTATCTCTATTTCAATTTCTAATCCGTGGGCCTATTAAAAATGAAGAGGCTTTAATATTATATAACCGAGTATAAATAGGGCGGCTAGTCACTATTCTATTCCGTATTATAAGAAACTAGTAATAATACGGGCCGAACCTACTTTAATAAATCGAGGCTTTTAAAGTTTATATTCCTAGAGTATAATTTAATTATATATATAAAGATTTAATATTTCTTAAAGTATTTAACGTTATACGTCTTTAAGTTACGGACGTATAAAAAGCCAAATATAGTATTTATAATAAGGTAGGAAGGCCTTAATTATTTATATTATTATAATTTCTTATATACCCTAGTATTAATAGCTCGGATATAGCTCTAATATAAGACTAGCCCTAAGAGTTATTAGAGAATACTATAATATCTATTTAATCTACTAGAGAGTTAATATATAATATATAAAAATAATATATTAGTTTCTCTACGCCGCTTTAACTATTTAGGTACTATAGTAACTCTAGAGATAATATTTTACTTAACGCTTTTATATTATAATTAATTAATTAATCGATTAAAATAATTCTTTATTTAAAATAAAGTTTACTTTAAATTTTACGGAACTTTCTCTACTTTTTATATTTATTCGTAAATAATTAACTCTAGAGTTATTATAATAAATTATTAAAGTAGTATAAAGAATATAGCGCTTTACTCCCGTATACTAGGGTTTAACTCTCTAGAGGACGAGTATATAAACTTCTAAACTACTACGAATTCGAGGGAATTTCTAATATAATATATAATCGCCGTAGTTAGATCTCGCGCCGAGCGTAATCTATAAAAGTAAGAGTATCGTAGATAGATTTTTAATATTTAGCGTAGTATTTTTGAAAAGTATAAATATATAAATATAACTAAGCCCCTTTGGGTTAGTTATTTTATTTATATATATAGATTTTATTTATACGTCTAAGGGTACGAACCCGGATTATAATTAAATATTTAATAAATTTAAAATAATATCGAACTTTACCGGTCGCTTTACTTAATACGGTAAAATATAAACATTTATTAAATTAATTATATTTTGTTCGCGTTATTTACTCGGTTTATTTATTTATTAAAAATTTATTTATTTACTAGTTACTACCCTATATATTTACTACTTTATTTACTATTTTATATACTACCTTATTTACTACTCTATTTACTACCCTATATATTTACTACTCTACTTACTACCTTATATACTATTTTATTTACTACTCTACTCACTACCCTACTCGCTTCTAAATATACTTCATACGATATATTTAAATAAATATTATTCGCTTTATAGCTTACTTTATAATATACTTTATATATATTTTATAATATATATTAATTAGCTCAATAGAAAGTACTCTTTATAACTCGATACTAAACTCTCTATTAAATTCTTTATTAAACGCCCTATTAAATTCCCTATTAAATACCCTACCGAATTTCCTACTAAAATCCCTACTAAATTCGATATTAAACTCTCTACCGACCTCCCTACTAAACTTCCTATATACGTTAGTCGAGTATATAATATATATTAAATAGTACTTTCTATATAGCTTCCTATCAAGTTTCGAATTACTTTATATTTAAGGATTAAATTTAATCCCTATCGAGAGTTTATTTATTTATCTACTAAGAGCCTATCTATTTAATAAACAATCGAGTCGTTATAGAACTATATTCCAACCGTTGAAAACTCTTTAAACTATACTCGGATAATCGATCGAGTAATTAAACTCACCGAGTAATAAAAAATGGACCTAGTATATTTTTAAAAATTTGGGAAATAATATTGGAAATTTGAATAAAAACTAGATTATTATAGTGTAATAGAGATTATATTTAATTATTCGCGGGATATATATCTAGAATTTATATTAATAAATAAAATAGATATACTAGTATTAATTACAGTTATCGCTATCGAAAATATATATATATTACGTTGATAATCGTGTCTAGAAAATGGATATTGATGATTTTTAACGAAATGTCAAAGATTTATATAAGTGTATACTAAAACAATTACCGATCTAGTAAAAATACGGCGCGGTATATTTAGATATATTACCCGTAGGTTACGATATTATCTAGAGGGTCCTTAACTCAAAGAGGTTTAAAGGAAGAAATTAACCCGAAGGGGTTTAATTACGGAAATATATTTAAAGTTTTAAAATAATACTAAGACAAGAGCCTCGTATTAATTAATAAATAAGAGACTACGCTAACCCGCTATATATATATACGGGGTTTCCGCGCATACTAGGTTTCCGCGCACATTAACTATAATTAATTATTTTAGTACTCTTTTTAATATACTAAACTCTATATTATTTATAATTAATCTTTCTAGGTTAGAATACACGGAAACCTAGTATACGCGGAAACCCTATATATATATAGAATAGACGTTTATATAAATATATACTACTAGTTTAAATAGTATTAAAATACAAAGCGAGCGATTTTTATTAAAGTTACTATATATATTCTTTAAAGAAATCGTAAAGCTTTAACTTTAATAATAAGGAATATTTCTATTTTATATAAAATTAAAATATAATAAAATATAGAAGGTTTATAATTATAGATATCCAATATTATTTAATAGAAGTAGTTACGGATAGCGGCGACGTATAATACGATACTTTAAAAGAGGTTTTTTCTTTACGGTAAATAAATACCTTATCTTCGTAGAATATAATAAAGGCGTATTCTTTTTATTATTATCGCTATCGGGTTCCTCTTCTTTATTATTTATATTTATTTCTTTATCGTCCTACTAGTTTTCCTTATCCTTACCGGTTAAGAGATAAGGTTTAATATCTTTACGATCTATACTTTTAAAATTATATATCTACTAGGTTATTAAATACTTATTTTAATTAACTAACTTAGTATAGTAACTATATAATACGTGAATAGAAGGTATTTTGTCTAATCCTATTATATAGACTATTTTTAATATATATTACAAACTTTAAAATATAGATAGATTAAAACTAGCTCTTTATTTAATTTTTAATTATATATAAAACTTAACGGAGAAAATTATATTAATAAGATTTATAAATATAAACCGTATTCTAGTAATAAGCTCGCTCTAAATTTTCTCTTCTTCCTTATAGTCTTAAGCTCTATTACTACTACGGTTATTTATATATTATTAATAACTACTATTTCGGAGTAATATATTATTTATTTTCCTTATTTTATACTTTTACCTACTTATCCTCCTATACTAGCGCGTAGTAACTGTAGAATTAAAAGATAAAATAATCGTTATAACCGTTATCTTTAATATTATATTAGCGGTATATATTACTCTAGTTAATTATTTAGCGGATCCTTTAAAGAGAGTAGAGCGAGAGGGTATAATAATTTATATACTAACGGGAGGAGTTAAAAAAGAATATATATACTATTATTATAAAATAAAATATTAGAGTTATTATCTCTACGAGCCTACGTTTTATTATAAAGGATATATAAGTACTAGGTAACTAAATAACCTAGTATTATCTATATTAAAATATAGTTTTTATAATAACTTTAAGGGTTTATATATACCGATAAAATTAAAGTAGTTAAATAGTTTATAGTTCTAGGACCTCGATATTACTAATAATTTAATATATAAAAATTTACGGAAAAGACTTTTAATATTTAGGAGTTAAAAAGTAAAATAAAAATACAAAAAGTAGAATATAATTAAATAAGAGAGCGGTCCGATATAGAGTATATATATATGTATTCTAAATTCCTTTTAGTACCCCCGCTTTATTTCTAGTTCCTTAGATTCATTTCTAGTTCCCCCGTTTTATTTCTAGCTCCCTATTTATTTCTAGTTCCTTAGGTCTATTTCTAGCTCCCCCGCTCTACTTCTAGCTCCCTAAGTCTACTACTCGCCCTCTCGGCGCCTTTAAATATAGGATCGTCGAAGTATTAACTATTATTAAAGTGAAAATCTATGGGTAATATAAAGCTAACGCGTCGACGATAATAATTCTATAGGTTCCAAATCTATTTGTCGGCGCTCGTTATCTAGAATAAATTATCGCGATAAAGTTAAGGCTTTTTTCGGTTCGAGCGCCGAGATAATTAGATATCTACGTACTTTGAGATAGAATATTCGACGTGATTACGAATTCCGCGGTCTTTATATTGGGGGAATAATCGCCAAGAGATTTCCTTTGAAAATCTTTCATTTTTATCTAGATTATTAATCGGTATATTTAGAATAACTTTTTAGAGTCTTCTATACTCTTCCTCGGGATATATTTAAATAAGAAGTATTACTTATCTCTTAAAGCCGACCGGGGTAAAACTAAAAATATTTAATCTCTAATTATCTCGTTTTTAGAGGAGGTAATATTAATACCCAAAATCTCTATATATCCGGGAGATTAATAAGTACTCGTCGAAGATAACTAGAGTATTATATTAGCGACATAGTACTTTATCTAGTATATAGGAATATACTAAACTAAGGGTATAATTTATTTTTTAATTTAATATTTTTATAATATCTTACTATCTTTACCGGCGTAATAATAATATTATAACGGGGTTCGTAGTCTTTAATTTATAATATATTATTAACTATAATTTATCGGTGTAACTCTTAAGAAATTAGATATATAATATAAATAACTAACTCCCGTAAAAGCTAACTAATTTTAGTTATAAATTAATTATCTTCGTTGAAAAGGGATTTTTATATCTTTTTTAATATAGTCGCCTCCTCGTTCCTCGAAAGCCTCGACGGAGATCTCGGTATATTAGAATTCTTATCGCTCGAGCCGCTTATTAGGCTTTGAGATAAAAGAGATCCGCTAGACGGGTTAAAGAAAATCAAAATATACTTTTACTAAATTTCCGGCCTATACGTGAATATATTAATTAATTCCGTCACGAGGTATAATTTAAGGAGCGTTTATATTCTTAAAATAGAGGAGAAGAGTTTATTCGGTATAGTATATTAAATAAAGTTCTTAAGACGGTAGATTATAATAAAAAACTAAAAGGAGGTAGAAGTAAAAGAGAGAGAAACGATTTTAATAGGGTATTAAGTATATATTATCGAGTCTTTTATTTAATTAGAGTTATAATCCGAGTAATAAATCTTAGGAGGAAAGTACTTAAACTCTTACCTTAAAGCGACGGCCTCGTCGAACTTCCGAGGTCGATCTTAGTCTAGTAGTATAAATCGCGCTATTTATAGATATTATAGGCGCTATAGTCCTCTCCGCGTAGAGATACTATTAAATAGAGTAAATAGTAGTATCTACCTTCGTGGCTATAAAGGAAACGGGGCGTAGTTAAATATTATTAATTTATTAAAACTAGTTATAAAAGGAATATTAATTAATATAGGACTAATTAGTCAAGCTTAGAGCCGTTAACCTCTACTTTTAAGATAATAGAATTACTTCTACCTCTATTATTACTATTAGACTCTAGCTAGTTTTTAAATTTTATTAATTTAATTTAATTTAACGTATTAATATATTATCTAGTATAGTTTTATCTAAAGTTATTATCCTAGTCGATTCTCTACTTATATACTAAAAAACTAAGATAAGTAAATTACTATTTTAATAATCTATTTATACTCAAATTAAATATTACGTAGGACTATACGAATCTCTTAATTTATAAAATAATCGTAAATATCGTCGCGTATCTCTTAGTAGGTTTAGTAATCGTAAGCGTTATTACTCTAAAATATTAACGGACGAAAAAGTTATCTCAATATTAACGACGATTATATCCTTTGAATATCAAGTTTTAAATTTAAAAAAACTCCTTTACTAGATTTATACCCCGTTATATATAATTTTAACTAAATATAATTACCTAGTATTATTTTACGGAAAATCTTTCACGAATTTAGAGTATTTATATAAGTATATCCGCGACTATAATAATTCTATATATAAACTACTCGTAGTTTTTATTAATGAAATATATTATTTAATCTATTTAAAGACTTATAGTAGATTATTTAATTTTATTAAATATGAAAAAAAGATTTATAATAAAATATATATATTAAAACTTAATAAATTCCTTAATATATCGGTATTACTATCGCCTTCTTTAAGCGATTTATTAATTATTCACGGTTTATTAAACTAGTGAATATAAAAATTACCCTATATATAGTAGACGCTAATTATTTCGGCCCTAATAGAGATAATGAAATTTTATATAAAACTAGGTCGACCTCCGAATTAATCTATAAATTTAATAGTTTTTAGGTTTCGTCGCCCGATAGGTTATTTATTTTAAACTAAAAAAATATATCGATTAAGAGTTTAGGTTCGTAGTTAATATAATATTTTACTATATCGATATTAATAGATAATATACCCGCGTCTAAACTATTAATTAAAAATAATCTAGGTTTAATATTTAATATAATTCCTCCGCCGGTAACGAGTCCGAAAGTTATTAATATAAACTCTTGAGTTAATAATAGCGAAACCCTATTTATATTAAATAAAACTAATACTCTAGATCCCTTTATTTTAGCCGCGGCTCGAAGGGATCGGTTTCTAAATTAACTAAACTATCTTTAGAGACCTAATTCGTGGGATAATCTTTATATCGACGTATATAGAGTTGTAAAGAGCGCCTAGAATAAGAATTAGAACGGTTTTTATATCGATATATATAGGGTTATAAAGAGCGCCTAGGATAAGAATTAAAACGGTCTTTATATCGATATATATAAAGTAACGAAGAGTACCTAAAATAAAAAATAGGAGACTCTTAATAATAATATACCTTTATTATTATAGAATATTTTAAATTATATTCACGGCTTTTTAATAATACCGGTAAGTTTATTAAATAATATTATATTAACCTATATATCTAGCCACGATATCGGAGGCTAGTAGGATAATAGTTAAAATCTAATTATTATATTAAGAAATTTACTTTTACTTTATTTAAGAGTTATATTAAATACCCAAGAATTCTCGTTTCTTTTTCTCGCTAATCCAAGCCTACTATATAATATAAACCCGAATTTAGGACTTTAGAGTTCTATTTAATATACTAGTAGAATCCCATAGCCGCTAGTACACTTAATAGTAGGATTTCGATATACTAGATTAGTATTAAATATTATTACTAATCCGTCCGCCTATAGAAAATCCTCTATAGAACTTGTAGCGACTAAAGTAATATCGATAATATATAATTCTTTATAGATAAGAGGAAATCCCGGACCCTTCCGAATAATAATAATTATTATATATTTTCTATTCGTGGGCCGATAGATTAGAGAGTTATTTAAAAACTTGTAAAAAAGAACTAGCCGGCGGTTCTAGTAAGATTTACTTTTTAATATTTCTATCTTTAGTTTCAGGTATTAAATCTTTAATTAAAATAACGAGGGATAATTAATTAACGTTCTTTATTTATCTACTATCTCGAAATTATCGAAAATAGTATCGTAGTCGCTATTTTACTCTAATTTAGTCTATCGCTAATACTACTATTATTTAATAGTTAATAATTGAGAATATTTACTAATATTCTTAATAAGTTTTAAATCGATATTCTTTACTATAGTAATACTAGAGTCTTTAAGAATTTATAAAATATCTATTTATTCTTTACGCCTCCGTTTATTCGGTCTTTAAAGTATTTTTATTCGCGGGAGACTTATCTCTAATAATAAATTACTATAGTAGGGTACTTCGATACTTTTTAAATTTAGTATATAATAGTTACTCGCGGAGGCTAGTATAGTAATAGAGTTATTTATAAAAGTATATTTATTAAATCTTTAAGATTTTAACCGGGGCTATTAAAAGAAATCGTAATAAAGAATATATTATTGAATTCCTAAATATATAAAAAGATACTAATTAATATTTATAGAATTTTAATAGATTTATAAAAACCGATCTTCGTTAGTTAACTTTTACTATATAATAATTTCACGATAAAAGTATAAATAATTAGTCTTAAGAGTTTTATTTTAGAATAAATAAAACTATCAATAATTATAAAGTAATAGGATTGAAAGAAGTAACGATAACTATTAATTTTAGTAAATCTAAGTTATTATAAACTCTAGTTAAGTATAGAAATATATTTAATATAAATATAGGAAAATAAAAGACCTTGGGTTAAAGAAATAAAATCCTCGACTTAAATAAATATTCGCGCTAGTGATTTATAGCGTGGTGTAGGTATTATTATATCGAGATATCCCGGATAAATACTAGAATACCGAGACACGTATCGAGGTATCCTAAATAGATACTAAAGTATCGAGGTATTTTAGATAAATACTAGAGCGCCGAGTTTAATATCGAGGTATCCTAGATAAATACTAGAGTATTAAAACTCGTATCGAGGTATCCTAGATAAATACTAGAGTATCGAGGTATCTTAAATAAATACTAGAATACTAAGAAATTAGCGTATCTTATATAGATACTATTATATCGAGGTATCTAAAATAGATACTAAAGTAGTAAAGTCTTATTATATTATAAATAATAATATTTAATAAAGCCGAATTAGACTCTCAAGTTATAAAATAACTCTTTATAAACTAGTAAAGAGATCTTTAAAATATAATTATATCGATTATTTTCTAGATTTAATATTACTTAAAGAGTTTATATACTAGAGTAGTTATTTCTCTTTACTAGTCTTATTTAATCGATTACTCTTTTATTATTTTATATTATATAATATATATCTTTAGTTATATCAAAACGTATATTTCTATTTTATATTAATTATATATATTTTCATTTACCTTTTTTATCGCCTAGTATTTATAAATTCGTAAATCTAATTATATTAGGGTATTAATAGATCTCGACTATTACTAGATTTCTTATAATATATAACAGATAACGTATTTAATAATTTATTATTTTATACGAAATTAGCGCCGCCTCTACTAAACTACGAGATATTTAAAAAGGAGATAGAGGCGAAAACGATTCTTCGCGGTTAGGATTTCTAGTCTATAATATAAATCCTCCGATTTCGTTTATATAGATATAAAGATTCACTCCGACAAGTTTTATAATACCGTTAAAATTATTAATTAAGTGAAATACTCATCGGTCTCTACTTTATTAAATTTAAAAATAACTATTAAATAGTCGCTAAAGTAAATAAAACCTAAAAGATCGAAGTAATATTAAAGTTAGTCGAACCGATATAATCTCCCTCGCCGGGGTACTAGAGCTAGAAACTATATAAAATAGTAAACGAGACGGATACTAGAAAAATTACCGCTAATATCGACGAAAAGAGTTATTTACTATTTAGGAAAGTCCCGTTTAGGGACTAGTTAAAGTATATAATTAAATACTAGGAATAATCTATAAATTAATTAATTTTCTAGTATAAAAACTTGAGTCGCTATTTATTTTAATACTTTTACCGGTATCTCGAAAAAAATTATAAATATTTTGAGGTCAAGAAGGTAAATTAGTTCGGCTATAATTATTAAAACCTCTAATTATTAAGTAGATTTTACGCGACCGAAGTCTATTAATTTATTAAACCCTCTCGTATTATCTATAATTAACTCTTTATTTAATAATAAAATTATATATATCTTTCGATTTTAAATTCCTTATCGGATAGTTTAGATACCTCTTCTAATCTCGAACCCTTATAACGATACTCTCTATACTTCCGATTCTAGAAATTCGCTTTAACTATACTTATAACTCCGTATTAAATAATATTAACTAGAGAGAAAGTTTTCGTATCGAGGTTGACTCTTTTAATAATTCAATTACTAGTACCTCCGCGAAGTAATTTACAAGCGATATAACGATATCCGATAAACGGGATATAGACCTCCTCTACCCTATAAACTTTAAATACCGAGACACTTATCGAATATATTTGGAACGAAAGTCGAACGTAATAATTATAGAGGTTATAGAATATTATATAACCTATCCTCCCTTTATATACTACTTTAGAGAGGTCGTAGAGATAAGTAGATATTATTTTATTATATTTTTTATCTAGTTGATTTTAATTCTAGGAATTACTTTACCTTCGTAATTAATATTATTTCTACGTTATTCTACTAGCCTTACGAAGGGTTTATTTTAATAAATTTATTTTATTAACCTACTTCAATCTCATTAATCCCGATTAATATTATACCGTTTTTCGGGTTTAAATGAAAGTATAATTAGGGCTTTCTTTTCTATTTCTTTATATTTAATAATATACCCTTTATAGAGATACCGTTTTAATAGAGGTATTTTATTTTATATTTTATAATATAAAGGCGGTATTAGTTTAGTCCGGCTCCTTTATTAGAGGGTTTAGACTCCTATATTATTTCTTAATTTATAACTACGGGTAATTAAATAGAAGTACGTCTTAAGTTTTAGAAAGTTATAAAGTCGTATATAACTTAGATAACTATCTATAATATTACTAGAACTATATTTATTATTTTAAAATACTTAAGATATAGTACGTTTAGGAACTATTATTTATTTATTTTAATTATAATAATACTAAATAGCTTAACCTTCCCCTTTTTTTACTATCGGTCGTTAATATTAAAGACTTCGAATATGAGCGCTATATTAAATACCCGAGACTTCCTTTCTAGGGTTAATTAGTTACTTTGAGAATCTATTAATTTAGTTCTCTACTTTAGAGTCCTTTATAGGATAAGCGATCCGATAGTAAAGGAGGATAATTAACGGTATAGTATTAACGTCAATACTATAGTATCTATATTAAATATCTCGATACACTAGTATTTATATTAGATACGGTGACACGTTAGTCTCTATTATTATATATATTAGCGCCTAGTATCTAAGACTCTCATCGAGGTCTATTATAAATATAGTTAATTAATTATCTATTAAGGGACAGCTTTAATTATATAATATATTATATAAATAATTATAATACTCCGTCAAGCGCGTAATCTAACTTGTATTATAATACTAGCGTATATCTTTTTAGAGGAACTTTATTAGTAGATAATAACTAAATAAATATACTAAAATTAGTCCGTTTATAGAAATAGTTATCCTTATTAATAGTATTATCCCTAATAGTATTAAATAAATAGGTTATTATTATAGAGAATCTCTCAATACAAAAATATAAAAGTAGAAGAAAACCGGTTATTTTCATATTTAGGGTATTTGGTATTTAATTAAACTAACTAAAATTCAAAGATTTATATATCGATTAAGAAACGTAAATAGAAAAACCGTGAAATTTGAATAACTTTTAGAGAGCGCCGGACGAAGTATATTACGTAACTAGAAAATAATATTAAGTATAAAGATTAGAGGCTAGTAGAATTATAAAAGATAATAGAAAATTACTTAATATTGAAATATAAGAATTCTCTACTTAAGTATATACTCTTAGAGAAAGATAAAAGTCCTAGTTAATCTATCCTTCAAATTCTTATTAACGTTATAGGTATAGACGTTGAGACCGAGTTTTAAAGAATATTTTATTTTAAAACTAGATAATTTACTTCGCCTATTAGTTCAAAACTTGTTAAGACTCAAAGCCCGTATTCTATAAACAATTCGAATAAATCAACTCTATTAGAACCTACTTCTCTATCGCTATGAGTTTTTCTAATTTATATAAAGTAACTCGGTAAACTAAACCCCTCCCTCTATATTCTTCTCTTTACTTTATATATCCAAAGAGTTATTTTAATTAAAAATCGATTTATTATAGAGTAAGAGTACGAAGCGGACGTATATATAGATATAATCGATAGTTAAGACCTAGGCGATTATTTAGCCGGTCCGTCTCCTTATTTTAATTTATTTCCCGAATAATTTACTTTTCTAGACTAGGTATATCCAATAAGTAGTAGATCTCAGTCCCTAATATAGCCTACGATAATATTATAACTAGATAATTTATAGGTATCTTATTCTATCCCAACGAAATAAATATTAAAGATTTATAGTTTAGTATTTAATATTAATCTATTTAACCTCCTAGTAAATATATAGTTTCCTATATAGTATTAATACAATTTAATGAGGTAGGGGAGGAGAAAGATATTTTCTTTCTCTACTTTTATCTTCTCTTAATAAACGTATTAGTAGTTGGATAAATAGTAGAGAATTAAAACTCGGTCTCCCATTACTAGTCCCTTTAAAAAAGTACTACCGGTATTTCTACACCACCGTGCGTATTAATAAAGAATACGTTGTTACGAGTTAATATTAAATATAGTAATCGTAGGCGGGTAGTAATACGTGAATATATTAAACTATAAGAAATAAGCGAGAGTAGTACTATTAAAAATGAGGCGTTATATAGTATTATATAAATCGATTATAGGTATTAGTATTAAGTTATTAAAAAATTATCTAGAAGTTATTAAGCTAGTATTAGACTTATATTAAACTATTACTATACTATAGAGATATATAATTAGTATTTATCCTACGTATTCTAAAGATTCTAGATAGGATTTTTATTTTTATTTTTATATAGTTCGGTTAAAAACTCGACCGATGAGTCGATATATTATTTTAAAATAGAGTTCTTAGCCTCTATTATATTAGATATTCTACCAATTATTTGAAACCTAGGCGTTTATTAATTATAGTATCCACTTCTAGACCCTAAGTATCTAGTTCTAATTTTGAGTATTTAGTTCTATAGTTATATATAGCCCTAGAGATTTTAAGGGCTAACTATTTATTTTTAATTAAAACTTAATATAAAAGAAATAGTATTCCACTATATTTAATTAACGTCTCTATCGATATTTTCTATAAAGTAAACGAATTATTCAATATAACTAGCGCTTCTACTATTCCTCCTAGAAAATAAAGATTTCATTATATTCGAAGAGAAGATAGGAGAATTATAAGTATAAATATTCGAGATATTATATCCCGCTCGACTAGCCCGAGTCTATTACTTATAATTATATATATTGAGTACTCGTAAAAATAATACTATATAATAGTATTAGGTATACGTTAGTCTATTAATTTATTAATAATTTAATATTTTAATAATATATCGAGAGTATATTATATTTAATACTTTAGCTAATAAACCTCTATTAAATAAATATACTTCTCTTAATAGTCGTGTAACAAATATCCTTTTCTTCGTTTAAAAACCGGGATTATTCCAAAATCTCACGTAGTTAATATTTCTTTAATTATTATAAGAAGTAGAGGCGCCTATAAAATAACTAGTAATGAAATCGCCGTATTAATCTCCGTTAATGGAATTCTTTATAGAGATATCGAGTTACTCTTTACTTTAGAGACCGCGGTAGAGTAATTTAAAAATATAGGCGATACTATCTCTTATAGGGAGCCACGTTTTCCTAGGAGATTATATAAAATTATCTATTATCCCTAAAAACCCGTTATAGTTCCTTCCGCTATAAATAGTAACTTTAATCTTCGGAGGCTTATCCTATTATATTCCTTAATATTATTTTAATAAATAAGTATATATATATTTATTATTTATTTAATTATTTATTAATTATATTTATAATATAGGTTTCCGTATCTTAAACCCAATTAATAAAAATAGTATTACTCTTCGGACCGCCCTTACCCTCTATATCGTATTAAGAGTTTATTATATTAAGAGTTATTAAAGCTATATATATTTAAATAGTTAAAATAATAACGTAGAGTAATATTTTCAAAGAATATATTCTACGATTTTTAGAGAAGTAGGTATTAAATAGTTTTATAAAAATAAAGGAAATTTATTACCTTAATATAATTACGGTCTAGACATTCGTTAGTTTTCACGAATCTATAATTAACTCCTCAAAAGTAGTGGGTAATTTCTAGATACTCGATAAAAGGGTCAAAATTAAATCTCCTAAAGAAGACTTTCAATTCTTATATCTTTAATTATAAATATATTCGGTCCTATATATACGAGACTAATTTATACTATAGAATTAATTTTCGGTTAAAGGGTTAAAGGGTGAAGTAATATTATTAAAATCGGGTAATATTTATATATTAAATATATACTTTATAAAGGAAGATATAAATCCGACTTTTAAATATTTTCAATATATAATATATTAAATGAAAGTTCTTTCTAAGTTAGATAGCGACTATATATTATTATCGGTTATAAAACCAAAATGTCCCTCGCTTTAATACGGTTTATAATAGAGGTATATATCGCTTAAAGCGATAGGAGTAACTATAATACTCTACGGAAAATATTTTATTTACCTAGTAGACCTCTCCGTAGACACGGAATCGCGGTGAGTAATAATAGTAACTAATTTTATATACGGACGGAAGTGTTAATAGTAGAGAGATACGTATTTTTTCTACCTATAATTTAATATTCCTAATCTATATAGACGACTCGAGTATTAGATTTCCTTATTTAAATAATTATTTTAAAAGTACTTTATAGGATATACCGATATAATAAGAGACTAGGTTATTCTTGAGATTATTTATATTAACCTCGTTATTATTAGAATAGGTATAAATAGCCCCTACGCAAAATATAAAAAACGGCGGAGTAAATTTATCGGGGATTTTCTAAACGGAATTAAAATAAATAGAGTTATTGATTTAATTATTATAAATAATACCTAGTTATTTAAATAGGTTAATATTATAGCCGCAGATAACTATACCTTTAAAAGAGTATATAATAAATATAAAATAACTATCGATATAGTTAATATCGATATCGGGTAGATTTATAAAATTACCTTCGATTTTACTACCTATAGGGTTAATATTTAATTTAATATATATTCTTCCTACCTACTTAATTAGAAAAGCGTATTGGGTAAACGAAGTATTGGGAAATATAATAACCGACGGATTCTCTATTAAAGACGGGCCACTAGTATTTGAACTAAAAGAGAGAGATAATTAAATTCCGTATATATTGATAATTGAAATCGTTATATAACCGCCTAAACTATTAGTAGTCGTAGTACTTCGAGGATCTAGAGTATTTATAACTAGAATTGAATTTGAAATTAAGGTTATATCCCCGTTTCTATAAATTATAATTATAGTCGTAATAGGCGGGTAGTTGAATGGACTTGTAGTTACTAACGCCGTAAAGACCGAAATAATAAACTAATAAAATTTCTTTATTATATAGTCGAAACGTTAAAAGAGTTATTTATATCGAAAAAATACTAGCGCTATCGTTACCTTTTATTATACTTTAATTATATATTAGTTTTTGGATATTTATAGAGGTATCTATATACGGAATTTTTTATAAAATACCTTCGAAAGATTAAATACGTAACGGCTCTTCTTTATAGTTTATTATTCATAGGGTCTTATAATTCTTTAGCTCTATATTCAATTATTAGGACAACGTCGCGCTTGAATCGACCTCGTATCGAGAGCCTTGAAAGAAGGAAAAGGGGACGGGGAAGGAAACTTATAATAAAAATAATTTTACAAAATTATATTTCGTACCTAATAGGCGGTTGAGGGATTCTAATACAAATACTTATTCGCGTTCGTTTTAATAAAAGTAATCGGAGGTAAGAATATATAGCCGAACGTAGTTATACTAGAATAATTTTTTTTAGAAATATCGATACTCGCTTCTAAGAGTAATTAAAATACGTCTTTATAATTTTCAATCGTAGCGTAATATAGAGCGTTTATAATACGTTATAGCCGAAGTATTAATATTAGTATTAAGAAGAATTTTAATACTATTTCTATATCCTTTCTAGGCCGTAAAATATAGTAGTTTTTTAAAATTTTCTCTATATTTCCTCACGTTATAACCTCGTTTAATATAGATTTCTCCGCCTCTTCCTCGGCCTTATAGTCGTACTCTATTATTTTTATAAATTTCTAGTTTAAGTTATCGACGGGCTTTACTTTTAAATCTAGTAGTAATCGACGCCGAAGGGTCTATACCGGCTCCTAGTAATTAGTCTATAATCTTTTCATTTCCTATTTAAACGGTATATAGTAGCGAAGTCTCGCCCTTCTCGTTCCGAATACCGATATTATAAAGATATTAGAGGAGTAGAGTTATTAAATTTAAATTCCCTTTTATAACTAGATAATATAGTACGATGTCTCTATTTCTTATTTTAATTTAAAATATCTACTCCTTTTTCTAATAATAATCTAAAGATAATTTCGCGATTATATAACTCTATTTATAAATAAAATAGTTTCTCCGGTTATACGGGTATATATAAAAACTATATTATAGAACTTAGTTAATAAAACTTTATAGAAGCGACGAGTAGTTCGTAGAAGTAAGTTTATATCCTTCGGTCCAAAGTTATTAATAGTAAGAGAAATAATTTCGTTCTAGAGGCTACTAAAATTTATAATAGAGAATAATAACTTATAGTCTATATATATTATCGCGACTATTATAACTCTACGGTTATAAATATATAAAATGAAACCCTTTAAAATTTATCCGAGGTATAAAGTAATTTTTAATAAAAAGACTAAAGCGGCTTAACTAAATAAATATCTCTATAAATCCGTAATAATAATTATATTATAGGTAGGGTTTAATATAGCTACCGCCTAGGGTACTATTTTATAGGGCTCTAGTTACTAGGGTTATATAAAGTTATTTTTATAACTTTATTCCAAGTTATATAAAATCATCGCGATTATAACTTATAACGTACCCTTTTTAAGAACGAGGTATATTATAGAAGAGTATTATATTTACCGCTTTAATAATAGTACCCCGATTATTAATTTTAGAGCTCTCGGCGGAATTAAGAAACTAGATTTAATAATATATATTCCTCTCTAACCCTATTTTATACTCGCTATATATCGATAAATTTAACTTTCTCTTTATTTATTAGTAGATCTAAGAGGTACTAGAGTCTATATATTAATAGTTTCTAATTTTTAACTTAGTCTTCGCTTTACCTAAATAATTTCAAAAGTTCCTTTCAGCGGTAGCGATTAAGAGTCTCGCGAGAGTTCGTGAAGTATCTTTATAGATTTAATAACCCTATAAAAATTCGGCCTATAATAGTTAGATAATTAAAAATTATTATAAAGAATAAGAGTAAACTCTCTCGTTTATAAAGGGGAGGTTAATAAACCTTCGAAAACTTTGAATAAATATTTATTCGATAGAATACTACTAAAGATACTATATAAATTTAACGGAATCATAGCCGTTAAAGACTATATAACTCGTTTATAATTAATATAGGATAACGGCTAAATTAGTACTTATAATTAATAATATATTAAATTTAGAAATCTGCGCACGGAGAATACCGCGGAACTAGAGTAGAAGGGAGTTAATAATAGAGTAGAGGAAACTAAGACTTGAGGGAGTAAAAATTAGAGTATAATATAAAAGTTTGGAAATTACTTTCTCTATTAAGAAAATTACGCGATTAATATCTAGCGGAAAGGAAATAGTTAGAATACTATTCAAAGACGTTTCTTCTATAGTTTACTTTCTATATATTTAATAATATCGACGATAATAACGTCCTCGTTTAATAATACTAGTACTATACTTAATATTTTACTAGAAAAAGTATAATACGCTTAAGGGCTCTCGCTACGAATTTTTCTAATATTACTCGCTATATCCGCGGCCGTATTTACTATTAAGGTCTATATTTTTATCTTTTATAAAAATAGACTTAAATAAATCTAGTAAGTCCTAGTTATTCTTTATATATAAAGATACTAATTCGGTATAATAATTAACCTCGAATTTACCTAGTATTTAAGGGATAATGTACTAGTTAACGCCCTTTAAGAACTTTATTCTAGATTCTATATATATTCTAGCTACTTAATAGGATCGTTTTATAATACTCTAACCTCGATATTTTCTTCTTTCTTCGATATATCTATATATTTCTCATAATCTTTACTAGTTTATTAGTTATCGTTATACTTATCCTCGTCCCTCTAAATTTCCGTAGTAGTAATAATACTACGGGTTTAACCCGAGGTCTCGATAAATATAACTAGACTAATATTAAACTCGATTATACTATATTCTACTAGGCCTATTTAGTAATAACTTTACTTATAATTATATTTATATATTATACTATTTAATAGAACTATTATTTTATATTCACGTTTATTATATTTACCTCGCGTCGCCTAAATATCGTCTTTTGAAGGTTATTAATATTATTTTAATAATTAATATTCCTAAAAAAAATCTTCCGATATTGGCGGATCTCTATAATATATTCCCTAGTAGAGTTCGTTCTATATAGATTAATCGAGATCTCTCTACTCTATCGAAGAAGATATAGGAGCGAAAAAAGCTCGTTATTACTTTAAAGGCCGCGGAGACTAGCTTTATTATATCGGCTATAATATTTTTCCGTTAATATAAAAGCCGTGAGTTTATATAATTAAAGAGGTCGGATATTAAAAAGGAAGAACTATTATAAAAATACTACCTAAAGAAGAAAGACTATAATTATATATACTTTTTAATAAACGGGTGGATTTGGATACCTATAATTTCTTTTATCGGAAAGAGGGTTAATATTATTAATTACTATTTAGGGGAGTTAGCCCGTTTAAATAAAAAGATTAAAATAGACTAAAGAGAGCTAGCCGAGCTCGATTCGAATAGAAGAGAATCGAGTAAATATCCGCGGACGAGATCGGTTTTTATATAATTTAATATTTAATCCGCCGCCTATATAATCTTTTAAATACTATTAAATTCCGTTTCTTTATATTTATTAGTTAAGTATATTAACGTATCCGTAGAGGAAATCCGATAGAGTAGTCTCTCTCGACGGTAGTAGAATCGATATGTGCGGATTAAGTTAATATAGATCGTTATCGCTTTATTTCTTATTACGTAGGCGATACCCGTCGCTTTTACGGGCTTTCTCTCTTAGATTACTAATCTTAGAGACTCTATATCATGACTTCGCTAGATAGCCGGCGCTCTAGCGTGATTTAATAGAATTATTCAAGGCGTCCTACCGTAGTTAATATTAATAATATTAATTATACTATTATTATTAATCCTACGTATTATCACGGGTTAATAAAGTTTATTAACGGAGACAATAATAGAGTTATTACTATAGAAATACTATTTTATCTTTCTCTTTATATAAAACTTTCTTACGGTATTATTTTCTTCTAGTATTATAGTTATCTACGGCGGACGATAACTAAAGATAGGATAAAACTAAAAATTGAAAAATAAAAAACTAAAAAATAATCTACGGCCCTACCGCGTAGACTTCAAAACTAGATAATCCGCTAACGATAATATAATAATTATATAGTGAATCGTTTAGAATATTAGTTACGTATAAGTATAAATCTATTTTAATTATTTCTTATATAAGTATAAATCGCTATTAGGTTATTAATAGAAGTTACTCCGTTTATTTAATTTTAAATACTTTTTAAACTACGATTCCCTAACTAGCTTTAAGAGATTATCTAGTAATATTTTAAAAATATAACGTAATTATAAATTATATACGAAGAGACTATTATTCCTAGTATTTAGGCGATTTATTATATAATATTCTAAAACTAGTTAGAGAACTAGGGTTTAATTAATATTTAAAATAAATTATATATAATAATTCCTATTTAACTAGCTCTTAAGGATTATATAATAATACTTTAAAAATATAACGTGATTTTAGGTTATATACGAAGAGACTATTTTTCTTAATATATTAAAGATTTATTATATAATTACCTAGAACTAGTTAGGGAACCGTAATTTAAAAAGTATTTAAAATTAAATATATAATAAAACTCCTACCTAACTAGCCCTAGAGTATTATATAGTAAATTATCCTTAATATAAACTATATCGTAATCGATTATAAAGTATATCCGAGGATAATAATATAACCGATTTATATAATATAAATAGTGGGGTTAAGAGTTTATATTAAGAATTCTTTATATAATTCCTTCCCCTTCTTCTTTTTTCCTCTCTACTATATATATTTATTTTTTATTATACGTATCTCTTATCTTTTAACTCTTCTTCATATAGTTTTTTAATTTTATTATATAGTAGCTAATTATTATATAGATATTTTAAATAAACGTAGTTACTTTCTATTATTTTAACTACGCTAGCGACCGCGTCTGGTTTAATATTATTAATTAGGGTCTCGGCCCCTTTATATACTCCGCGTTAAATTAGGCCGTACTAGGCCTTTTAAAGCGAAACGTCGCCGCTCGGTCTTTAGTTATAACGGTGGCGCGAATTTATATAAACCGCCCGTCGTATATTAACGTAATTCTAATATAAAGTTATAGATATTTTTCTTTTATCGCTCCTACTCTCCGCCGAGTAGCCGGGCCTTATACGGTATATTCTATACTAAGATAAATTAATTTTAATAGGGGGAAAATATTCCCTAAATACTAATACCTACCTAATTACTTTAGCGGGTCGTATAGTAATTATAAATAATAAAATTATATAGTTCGTTACTCTATATATAACGATATATTTAAAGCGCCGTCGGATAAATTATTAGATAATAATAAGAACGAGGAGAGTAAAAAGTTATAAAAAGACTATAAGAAATCGGAGTCGGAGTCGGCGGGTATTAAAAATAATAAAAATATTATCATTAATTTATCGAGTAAAGTGATCTCCGTAATAATTTTTATATAATAGATAGTTTAATTTTTTTCGAGCCTCTAAAAAGTATACGGGCTAGTATAATAAAATATTTAAACGAGAGTATATATAAGTATATTATTTAAACGGGTTTAACTATAACCTATACTTTTATATAATAATTAAAATTAATAAATTATACGAGTTAATAATATTTTAATAAGTTACTTATATAACTAAAGCGAGGATAGATTAATATATATTTTATTTAATTAAATGATTTTAATTTATTTACTATACAAGAGGTTAAACTCTCGAAAAATACTTCTATCCAAATTTATTTACTATACGAGAGGTTGAGCTCTCGAAAAATACTTTTATTTAAACCTATTTACTATACGAGACGTTAAGTTTTTAAAATATATTATTCTTTTATTTTTTTTTATTTCCCTCGCCCTTTTTATTATTTTAAATTATAATCTTCTCTATTACCTTCGTCTAATTTCTTATACGACTAGGTAGCGAAGTATTATTTATTTCTATATAATTAAATTAGCGAGTATTCCTAACTACTATATAATTAAATTATCGAGTATTCTTAATTACTATATAATTAAGTTACCGAGTACCTACCGTTGTACGAGTAATAAGCGTAGTTTCATCGACTTTTATATAAGAGACGATAGAAGTAGTTTTAATTTATTATAGTATAGGCTCTAAAGTTTACTATAGAGTAATATTAGAAAAGAATTTCTTAATAAGGATTTCTTAATAAGGATAATTATATTTACTTCGTTTATAGTAAACTCTAAACTTCGATTTTATAATACTATACGAGTCCGATTATTTAACGAGAGAGGTACCGAAGATAATATTATATAATCGAGGTAGTAGCGAACCGGATCTTTAAGAAGTTTATTATCGCTTTAAAAAAACTTTATACAAGACCGTTTCCGGGCTAGTGTCTAGGGCTCTAGTTCTAACTTTAGATTTTATATACGAGGTACGCCTTTAATTATTATACGAGGCTCGTTTTTAATTACTATACGAGGCTCGTTTTTAACTACTATACAAGGCTCGTTTTTAACTACTATACGAGGCTCGTTTTTAATTATTATACGAGGCTCGTTCTTAATTACTATAGGAGGCTTGGGTTCGGGTTTTATTATATAATAACGAGGTTCTTTTATTATACGAAGATTAGGTTCTTATTTAATAGGCCGCTTATCTTCTTCTTTAAATTAAAATTCCGGTTTAATTTTCGATGAATTAAATTACTTAAGAGGTATTAGTTTTTAGTAAATTAAAATAACTATATACTCTTTATCTTTATTCGTTTTTTTAAACTAATTACCCTCGAAGAGCTATTTTATTATACGAGTATATAAAGTATTTTTAGGTAGTTTATATAAAATCTTATTTTTAATTACTCAAGTAAGGAACTATTTATTAATAGGAATTTAATAGTTATAATATAACTTCCGAAAGTATATTCGCTCTAGTAGAAAAGTATTCTCGATAAAATCGAAATAATTTTAAATTTCGCGTTATAGGATATAGATAGTCACCGAATCTAAAAAATATATAATATAAATATATTATATAATTAAGAAATTAAAGAGCCTAAATACCTAAATATTTAATATCGAGTTAATATATAATATTATTATCTAGGATATCTCCGATTAAAGTAGATTATACTTTATATAATTATATTTATATATTAACCCGAGTTTTTTAATTAGTTAACGAAGCCTTTATTTTCTAACTTAATAAAGGGTACCGAGTAAGGGTAATTTATCGTTTTAATTTAATAATATAACTTTAATTATATAACGCGAACCTCTTCTTTTACTTTAGCCTCTCGTATATATAGAAGGATATAAATAGTTATTAAGAACTAGCCCTCCGTCCGCTATTCTAATCGGCTAAAGGTAACTCTAGTTAGTATATTCGCTACCTAATTTATTCGAATTTAGGTAGAACCGGCTCTAGTTATTATATATAAATAAAAAACTCGTTTATACGGCGCTTAACTCTATAAGTAAAAGGGTCGGCTAGTAATAGAGTAGATTAAATACGGGCTAATAATAGAGTAGGTTAAGTATAATTTAATTTAAATAAATTATTAATATTAATTACCTAATAAACTTAGTTATATAATAATAAGAAAATAAAGATAAGGTTTATATTAATCGAGGATTTATAATATTATAGATTTTATAATATCGAAGATCCCGAGTATATATTTATTAAGAGTAGGGATATATATATATCTATATCTAAAATTTATTTTTATTTAATTCTATTATATAGTAAAGCTAAAAGGAAATTAGAGAGAAAATAAATTATTATATAACGGAATCTAAATCTTAAAGATTATTATACGAGAAGGTTTAAAGGCTATTATATAAAAAAGTTTAAAAACTATTATACGAGAAGGTCTAAAGATTACTATACGAGAAAGTTTAAATACTATTATATAAAAAACTTTAAAAATAAAACGAGAGACTAAGTAAATTACTATATAAGAAAATATTTATATAATATTTATTAGAGCCTCTAGCTAGGTCTTAAAGGATTCGGATAAAACTTCTTTATATAATAAATTCCCTAATAGTATATTATAAATCGGTCGCTGATTTAGTCTATCCTAATTAAATCCACTTTCTAACTTCGAATATTATTCTAATCTAGGTTTGTACCTACTGATTTTATAGTTATTAATTATTATATAAAGGGTTTAATAGTAGTTAAGCTAGAGTAATTCGCGCTAATATTTAGAAATTACTAGCGGTGAGTAGGGATTAAAGCCTCGATTATATAGAAAACTATTATACTATATAAGAGTAGATAATAGAAGATATATATTCTTATCTATATAGGAAAATTAGCCTTGTACTATTAATTTAGTTATAACTATTAATTATATAATTTAGATATTTAAACGGAAAAGGTTTAGCGCCTACTATATAATATATATATAAAGATAGAAAGAGTTAGATATTACTATATAATATAGATTTTAGAGATAAAAGACTTCACCGTTACTATATAATATAAATATTTAAATAGAAAGAAATTAATTTACTTTAATTAATAATATCCCGCCGAAGCTCTTTAAATGTCTCGGTATTTATTTTAAAATTATAGTTTTTAATCTTTATTTTTAGTTATTAGAATAAGTTATATAATCTCCTCGAAATTATTTTTAGGCGGTGGGGTTATTTACGAATTTAATAAATATTTTAATTATCTACGAATTACTCGACTTATAGACGGATAACGGGAAAGTAAATTACGAGGAGAGTAATTATATCTATATTCCTATCCTTCGAGACTTAGTTTATTATATAAAGGTTTCTAAAGAATTGAATTTATATCCTAGTTACGGTTTTAGTTAGTTGGGCCTACTACGACTCGATCCGTTAATTCGAAATACTCGTACCGTATATATAGTATTATTTGAATTCGAGGTCTGGTTCGAATACCTATTATAATATAATATATATATAGGTTATTACTTTTATTTCTAACTTATAATTTAATTATATAAAGCGAGGTTATAATCCGAGGTTGAAAATAGTATTAAAATAACCTCGTAGAATATTAACTTATATATAGTTCGTAATACCGTATTAAAACTAGGGGATATAACGTGTATAGGTATTAATTCTAATATAGATTTTAATTCTAAAATCGGCTAATTTATTATAACTATCGACCGATTATATAAGATTTGGATTAGGGACGATAAATTCTCCCCTTTTTTATTATATATCTTATAGTCGTTATTCTACGATAGTTAGAAATAGATTTTAATATTATTTAAATAATCGATCCTTAAGATTATTAATATACGATATAAAAAGAGAGTAAAGCTTTACTATATAATACGAGAAAAGAGTAAAACTTTATTATATAATATATTTAGAGACTAGCTAGTCTTTCTTCTAGAAGTATTCTACTAAATACCCTCGTTTTATATTTTATATAGTATTATTCCTAAACTCTTATTATATAAATTAATATATTATATTATCCGCCTACTTTTAAACCTCCCGGTTATCTTCTCTTTATTATAGGCTTATTTCTTTTCGAATTCGTATAAGACTAGTTTTAGTTATTTCGAAACCTTTATTTTTAAAAAGCTACGAGTATATTTCCTCGTTTTAAACTCCGAGTCGATAGATTATATACTAGATACACTCTCGTAGTTTAAGAGAATCGTATATATAAACGACCTATTTATAACCCTATTTCTTAAGTTAGCGGCGAAGTATATAAAGATCGATACCGATATCTTTCTTATCCTAAAGTTATTATATAATATCTAGTTATATTTCTTTCTCTATATAAAAGCGATAGAGTATTTTCTTTCGAAAATTATTAAATTATACGGCTAGGCGACTACCTTAGTTATATTTAAATATCTAGTATAAGAATTAGTACTTAAATTATATAAATAAATTAGAGGAGGTATTATATAATTAAATATACTATTTATATAATTAAGAGATAAAAAGATTAGGAGGTTTAAAGCCTACGCAATAGGGCCGTAGATTATTTTTTGATTTTTGATTTTTCGGTTTTTAGTTTTATCCTATCTTTAGCTATCGTCCGCCGTATTATCGCTTAAGATATTCTCTACGGCCTAGACTCTATACCCGCGTTATTAGCTAGAAATCTCCTTAAGATAAATAATTACTTTTTCTCCTATTTTATTTTATAAAGTCTCTCGGTGAGTATAAGTACTCTTCTATAAACCGAGGGTTTAATTAAATAGTTTATTCTTACCCTTTAAATAGATTATACACCGAGGTAGAAGTAATAAAGATAGATAAATTTACCGGAGATTCGATAGAGGACCTTGTATCTACTTTATACGAACTTTATATATATTAATAAAACGTTTATATCGTTTTTAATAACTCTACTAACGGTTTAGGTTTAATTTACTTAGTTATTACTTTTATTATTCTCGCTTTTAACGTAATTACCTTCGGTCTTTTTTTATTCGTATTCTATTATAATTTACTCTACGTATCTATATTTTTATATAATACTAGAGGTCGACTTTATCCGATAACTTTAAAGTAACTTTTTATAGGGGTTTATATAATAGAGTTATATTTAATAAATCTCTTCCTATCTATTCGCGATGACCGGGGTATTTTAACCGGTATTAATTAAACTATAATTATAATAATTATTATAACGTCGACGGTTATTTATTAATTACTACTAGGAAATGTCTTCGCCTCGATTTCTAAATATCTACTAACCTCTACGAAGGACGGAGAGGGTTAGGAGGGAGTATTAAATAGAGGGTACTCCTCGCGAGCTACGCTCGATCCTCTATATTATTTAGTATATATTTTTTATAGTTAAATAATACCTTCTAAGAAAGTTCTTTAAGATCTTTAAAAAAGTATTAACGAGCTCGCACGGAACTAACTCTATATAATAAATCGGCGTGGGTATAAATATGAGGTTACTAACTTTTAAAACCTAATTATCTATTATCTAGATTTCGAAGGACTATCTTGGAATCAGCGAAAATAAAATCGCTTATACGGAAAATTATATTTTAGGTATTAGAATTAGTAATAAGTTTATAAACCTTAATATAAAAGAGCGATTAGAAATTTCGTAGAATATCTCTAATATTAATATTATTTAATAGATAAGATTTATAAGTAGTATTTCTTTTATTAATTTATAATTACGGCTAGATTTAGAATATTTTAATAACTACTCCTTTGGCTAAATATCGGACTAGTATAGATATAAATAATTAGGTTAATTATTATATACTTCGTAGATTTATTTATATTTACTTTATTTTGAAAATAGTAAATTATAGCTACCTCTAATATTCTCCTTATATTTAAGTTTCTACCTATTTATATAGAGTAGTCCGTTAATTTATTTATTTATATTTATTAATTATTTATATAAATTAAAGTAATTTACTTTCTCTTCGCTTTTCCCCTTAACTATTACTAGAGAATAAGCGAATCGATAGTATTAAATTACGCTAATTACGACTATAAGATAGAGGACTAGTTTTGAATATAACTATCTAAAAGAGGCTTTAATTATAGATATTAATATTCGGCGTCGGTTATAAATACTATAGTATATTTAAATTTTAAATTAATAAAACATCGACCTTTAATCTACCGACGATACTTTGAGATATTTATAATAGATATTCAAATTCGTATAATAAAATATTTTAAGGTATTCTTCGAAGACTATTAAACTTCTTTCTAATTTAAATACTATCTTAAGAGTTTACTAGAGGAATTAAATCCTAAAGAGGATAGTAATATAAATTATAAAATTATTAACGTTCTTTATACCGAGATTCGGCGGCTCTTTAGTAAAGGTTAAATAACCAATAAAGACTTCTACCCTATAACGGTTTATTCGTAGGTAAATACTATATTTAATATAACTCGGCGAAACTATAAAGTAAGGCTAGTCTCTATATTTACTCGTACTATAAATTTATAATATAAAATCGATACTATTACAACGCTTAGTAATTAAGTAAATATAGATAGTAATAATTCCTCGACGATAGGACCTATAGTATCCGCCCAAGAGGATTTATAAAATACCTTATTATATATATCGATTAACGGAACCGAGATAGATTATAATAAATTATCTCTAGTAGGAAATCTACTAGGTATTTTCTATTAAATTATTAACTCTAGCGATAGCTAATACCCGAAGACATTATAAAAAATATTGAGTACGAGTTATAGGAGGTCGCTAGTATTATTAATAAAATTTATCGAATCATCGTATTTATGGGCGTCGGAATTAATACGAATTATAATATATTTATAAATATCGATCTATACTCTTGGCTAGTTTTAAATAATAATTATTTAAAACTTTTAGTCTAAAACTAGCCTTTATAAAACGAATAGAGGGCTCTTCGAGAAAGAAGTATTTAATAACGAAAAGAGAAGAAAAGAATTATATAAATATTTAATTAAAATAAGGAATAAGGTAAAATCCGAAAATCTAATTTAAACGGATATATATCGATTTCTCTAAATACTTCAAAAATACGGAAAGCTCTAAAGATATTATATTTAAAATCTCGATAGATTAGAAGTAAGAGTTAATTTAAATACTAATATCGAGTTTAAAAACTACGACGCGGTTTAATTATATAGTAATCTTGACTCCTTTAAATACTTTTATTATAGATATTTCACGAGTTAAAATAGTATACGCGAGACCGCTTTTACTTCTAGAGAGCTCGTATTATATCCTAAATATACGTCGAGGGTAGAAGAACGATAGAGAAGAAAAGAAAGAACGAATATTTATATTAAATATTTACGATTTAATATTGTCTTTTTCTAAGATATTAACGATCTTTCTAGCGAGATAAAAGCGAGATTTATTAATAAAGACGCGAACTCAAGGTCTAATATTCTCTTAGTTATTAATATATTATTAGTAATTAAAGGTCCGAGGTACGAACTAAAGAGTAAATTAATTCCCGCGGTATATCGAAATAATAGAAAGATTATATACGTTAATAATAATCCTCCTCTAAGGGTATTCTCAAAGCCTATAATCGATTATATCTTCGAGATAAATTATAATTATTAGGTACGAGACCTTACCGTACGCGAATTTTCTTTACGGGAAAATAAGACGGGATAGGGTTCCTAGCGTCTTTTATATAATTTCGACTTCTAGCCGAAAGCGTAAACTATTAACGAAGTTATTAAAGAAACTAAGTTTAAATTAATCTTCGTTAATAATTATTCCGACGTTTAATTCCGGTCTAGAACTAAGAAAGAAGTAAAAGAAGACTTGAGTCTCTTTCTCCTCTCGAGGTAACTTTCGATATCCTTATTTATATATATTTTATCGTTTTTTAAATAGGGTATATATACTATAGTCTTATATAATAAATATACGGAATTCGATATTAATAATATTCGAAAGAGAAAGGAGATACTAAACGGGCCCGTATAACTAGTCGGACGAAAATATATATATATAATTATTCCGTATAACCCTAGCGATTACTAGATCTTAATTATAATAGATATTCCGATTTAAATAATAAGCTACTATAACTTATTACCCGGTTATAATTTAGATAATTATTATAAATTAATAAAGGCGTAAATAAAGTGTATTAATAAGAAATTTAATTAAGATTATTCTATATAGAACTCTTTTATTAAAGGTGTAAATATATTTACTAATTCCTTAAGTTTATTAACTAATAATTTAATAGTATCTATATTAATAAATTAATGGCTCGGACTACGGGATATATTTTTTAGAGAATATAAAATACCTTAATTAAAATAAGATCGTTAACGAAGCGCCGATCGAGGTAGATAATTTAAGGGTTTTTTATACCGAGTTACTACTAGCGAGGTCTCTTTACGAGGCTAGCGAGTAAATTATATTAAAGAGCGTACTATATCTAGAAATCTCAAAGTTATAGTAGGTTAGTACTACGCCTCGCTTTTATATATTCAATCTTAACTCTATTTAAGTGAAACGAAGGAAATTATAAATTAAAGAGGTCGAGGCTTAAACTTCTAATATTAATAAAAGCGGCTCGGACTAGGATAAAGACGATACTCGACGATTAGATCTCGCGGTTATAAAAGCTAGTATCTTAACTCTTTTTAAATCGTTCTCTTTATACCTTTAAATAAAGTACCTAGAGTACTTCGTTAATTACTATATCTAAAGAAGTAAAATCCCGATAGAATATAACCGGGCCTTTCGTTTACTTTAAATAATAATAGTATTCGATTATCTTAAATATCTCGTAGCTTTTAAAGGGGCTATTATTTAATATTATTTATTAATACTAAAAGAGATTATAAAAACTTTACTCGATTTATTAAATTATTTATATATAGTAGGCCTCTAGACGGAATATCTCGGATTAATTAATATTATCCTTTAATAGTTCGTGCGCGTTTATTTTACCTTATTAATTAATAAAGGGGCGGACCTTTTCTAAAACCGATCTAAATAAATAGAGATTCAAAGTGGATATATATTTATTAAATCTATTAAAGTTATAGTTATTAAGATTTATTTAAAAATAAGAGGATAGAACTCTTCTATTAATCCTACCGAAAGGTCCGTATTTCTAGATATTTAACGTAATCTAAGGAAGTAGAGATAGGAAGGGACTATCTAGTTTTTAATCTAAACCCGATTCTCCTTTCTCGCTCTCCTCGCTCTAGTGCCGTATTATATTCGAATACTACCCGCTTTTTAGAGTATTTCGAGATTTTCGTAAATATTAACTACGAGCTTTAACCGGTATTTATTAATTTATATTAACTTTTAAACCGAGATCCCCCGCGACGCTCGAGTTTTATTTATTAATACTCTCGCCGACTTTCGTTTATACTTTTGGAATTATATACTTAAATTAGTATACCTCTTCGATATTCTTTCTAGTACCGTTAAGTTAAAAACTCGTTATTTTAAAATAGAACTAGCTACCGATAATGAAATTCGGAATACTACTCCGGATTTAATACTATTAATAGATACTTTTAACTACTCGAATAATAGTAATACCGATTTACTCTCTATATAGGAAGGTCGTTTAACTTAGAATTATAATTATAGAGAGAATTACGACTTTATCTATCTTCTAGCCCGCGCTTAAGAGTATAAATCGGATCGTAATTATAAAGATAGGGTTAAATAATATTCGTTATAAAACGGCGGTAAATATTACTTATAAGATTATAGATATTTTCTATTTAATTATCCGTGGCCCTCCGTTAATAACTAACGTTCTATTTATATTTAAATCGCTTTTAGTAGGATTAAAATATAATCGGCCTATTAACCTTCAAATAAATATCCATATAATGAATAATTATATCAAGTATTCTATATTTAATAAAAGAGCTAGTAATTTAATAAAGACGGAATATACGTCTAGGATAATAAGTTACTTCTAATAGCGCGTCGTTTATAAGAAGACTATATTACGGGAGATATCTATAATTTCCTTTATAAAGAAATAAAGTAGCGATATTTAAATTATATAACTATTCGGGTATTTATATAATTGTATATAATTTCTAATATTATTCACCGTTATACAAACCTCTCTTTATATAAATTAATTAGATATTCGTTTATTAATTAATAGTCTCTCTATTTACTCTAGTCTTATTACTTTACTTTCTTTTAATTTACCTTAATTTAGGTACCCTACTCTAATTCTAGCGCCTTACTTTAATTCTAGTACTTTATTTCAATTCTAGCGCCTTATTTTAGTTATAATACTCTATTTTAATTCTAGCCCCTTTTTTTAATTCTACTAGTAATTAGAGCTCTCCTAGGTAATATCTTCTAAAAGAATTCTTTTAGGGTAATATAAAGTAGGTAGTCGTGATATTTCGCTATTTAGTAACCTAGGCTCTCCTAGGTAATATCTTTTAAAAGGATTCATTTCGGGCTAGAAGTAACTAGAATAAACTAATAGAACTAGATTCTTTAGAGAATAAACTCGAGAGATCTTTCCTAGGAAACTAGTAGCGCTTTGAGATTTTAATATATAGAGAGGGTTATAACCTACTCCTTTCTCGTCTTTTATTATATTAACTTAATTTAATATATAGTAAATATAAATATTCGAAAAGAAGTCGACCCTCGAAAAAGAAAAAAGTATTAAATATAAAAAAATAACTCGTATTAAACTTGGGTAGTTATATTTTAAGAAGAAATAACTCGATATTAAATATAAATAGGATTTATAATTACGTTTTCGAAAAAACTATCGTCGACTCGATATACGAAATTATATTCTAGTTATTATTAATGAGTAAGATCTTAATTATATATTACGAGTTTTTAGGATTTTAACTAGGGTGTTATTAATAAATATATAATATAAATTTCCGGAGTTAGGCTTTTGGCCCGGTTATTAACTCGAATATTTATATAAATAACACCGGATTTAGGTAGTAAAATAGGCTCTTTTATTACTAAATAAATAATAGGCGGTAGATCTCTACCTTACGGGTATAATTAATTATTTTATCGTCGATATATATTGACCCGATTAATAGATATTAGTAGCGAGCTAAAAATAACCTTAACTAAAGAGTATATAAATAAAGAATAACTCTCTAATAGTAAAATATATTATAAAATACGCGAGTACAACTTCCTAAAATAATTTAGTTTAGAAATACGATAGTGGACCCGTCTATCGTTATATAGAGTTATAAATTTAAAATAACTTCTCCGGTATAAGGATATTACCGCTATATTCGATTCTCTTTTAAAGATACCTACGCTCTTAGAGGGGATAAGAATTAATATACTATATAAAATATTTATAATTAGATACAACGAGGTAAATACACTCCCTGAGCCGCTTTAGTATACTTATTAATTACTAGGAAATTCTGCGTTATCTTCGTTATATTAAAGAGTTTTGATCCTACTTACTTTAATAAAATAAGACTATAATAAAAAGAGTGAATTAAGTTAAAGTAAAAGTATTAGAGTTTATAATACTATAGGCTTTAATAGTAGATACTTAGATCCTACGTAGTAAAGTACTAGGCGGAGAAAACTTCTATACTTTTAATTAACGGGAGTATAAAGAGATTTGGATTAAACTATAATTCTTTAAAGATTTAGTACCTTCGCTATATAACTTCTTTAAAGATATTAAATTACTCGAAGCCTAGGTTAATTACTTAAAGTAGTTAATATACCTAGGCCCTCGGGATATAATATCCACGACTCTAAAGAAAATCTATACTAATACGAATTAGAATATAGATTCGGTTTTAGTATAAGAAATAGAGACTATATTTATACCCGTGCTAGTTAATCTAGTATATTGAATAAACCTAGGATATCGGTAACTATAGGTCTTTATTATATATTATTATTATAAAATCCCTAAGAAGCCTAACGGTAAAAACCTCTTAATAAAATTAATAACTATTATAAATATAACGAAACTACGAGAGATAACTAATTTTATTAATTAATTAAGATTTAAATCCTCTAATATTATAACTTTAAAATAGTATCCGAACTCTATAGATTTAACTACGGTAATAGAAAATAATAGGTTTATTCTTGTTATAACTAGGCCTAGGGAAATACGAGAATAGAGATACGGGATACCTTATATCTAGAGTTATATAAACGACCGTAAATTCCTATTCTTAACCCATTTATATAACGATAGAGATAAATAATCCGAGGGGATTATATCTTTTTTCTAACTAAAATTTATATATTTAAATTTCTATAGTATACTAAGCTACGCTTTTAGAATAATAGATTATTTAAATTCATAATAGTACCTTACTCCCGTGATAGGAGAAGTAGTATATTAGGTTTTTTATATCTCCTTATTAACTTATTCGTTAATATAAAATTAGATACGAGAGTTTAAATATATAGATATTAACGTGAAAAAAGATAAACGTAAATAAATAAAGGATATAGTAATATATAAAGGGGAGGGAGAGGAATAAAGATTTTTATTATAAATATAAAGTATTCTTACGCAAGAAATTATTATATAAGAATAATAACGATAAAAACTTTTATTCGACGTAAATATACTTAAATAGTAAATACAAGAATAGAAAAATTACCGATAGAATCTTCTACGGGACGTAAGCGCACTTAGGGAATAAAAGTAAAAGTAAGAATAATAACGATAAAAAGTCTTATCCGATATAAATATACTTGAAAAACAAGAGTAAGAATAAAAATAATACCGATAGAAGTTTATAAAGGACGTAAACGTATTTAAAGAGTAAAAGTAAGAATAAGAATAATAACGATAGAAACTTTTGTCCGACGTTAATATACTTGAAAAATAAGAGTAAAAGTACCGGTAGAAACTTGTATAGTACGTAGGTATATTTAGAAAATAAAAGTAAAAATAAGAATAATAAAGTTAAAAGCTCTTGTCCGATATAAATATATTTAAGAAGTAAGAGTAAAAGTAAAAATAAAAACAATAAAGCTAAAAGCTCTTATACGATATAAATATATTTAAGAAATAAGAGTAAGAGTAAAAATAGTATTAATAGAAGTTTATAAAGGCCGTAAATATATTTAGAGAATAAAAGTAAAAACAAGAGTACCGAAGATAAAAGTATATCTCCGATGTAAATACGCTAAAAGAGTAGGAGTAATAGTAGAAATAAATATATTAAAAGTTTACGGTAGAGGCTAATATCATTAGAGAATAAAAGTAAAAACGAGAGGAATAATATTAAAATCTTATAACGGAAGAAAGTAAACTAATAAATTAAAAATAAAAGTAGAAGGAATAACGATAAATACTCGCGGCGCACGTAAGCGAGTTAAATAAACAAGAATAAAAGTAGGAGGAACGACGATAAATACTCGCGGCGGTCGCGGACGAGCTCGTAAATCAAGAGTAAAGGTAAAAAGAATAGCGAAAAAATCTTACGGAGTATATAAACGATCTAAAAAATTAAATACTAAAATATAACGAATAATAATAAAAGTTTACGGCGGATATAAGCGAGTTAAATAAATAAGAGAAATTTTAAAAGAAGTTAAAAAGGGATAAATTAGAATAGAAAAGAGAGTTAAAGAGTATAGAGTAAAAGGTATTAAAGAGTAAATAGAATAAATTAGAGGCGATCTAGGAGCGAGAGAAACTAGATATAAACGAGTTATAAAAATAGGATTAAGACGAGTTAATAGATTTTAAATCGTTACCTCCCCTAGAGCTCGAGTATAAAGAAGTATATATAAATTAACTTATATATAAAGTACGAGCGGAGAACTATTTAATAGACGCGGTCTAGAAAAATAGTATTTAAATAGGCGGTTTAACGCCTAAAAGTGAAAATAACCTAGTATAAAATTATAAACTATAATAAAATAGAGTATAAGAATAAGTCTAAGAGGATAGATAAAATAAGGAAATTAAAAAGAATAGATTATATAAGATTAAAGTTTAAGAGAATAGAGTTAATAAAATTAAAATAGAAGAGAGGGGGTAAAAGTACCGAGTATAAAAGAATAATTAAACGGATAAAGTATATAAAGTTAAGGTATATAATAATATAACCTAAAGCGGTAATTAAATAAACGGAGCCTAAGAAGCTAGGTAGGAGAATAAAGTATATAAAAATAAATAAAATAATAGAGTATATAAATATCGAGTATTAAAGCGCCGAGTCGTGACTAAAGAGAGCGAAGATAGTAGAGTACTTCGAGCGTAATAGGTATAGGAAGGGCGAAAACCCGTAGAAAAAAATTAATATTAACGATTTAATAAATTTAGGCCATTAAGTTATAATATAAACTAGAAAAATAATATATTAACGGATAGTACTAAAGAGGGAGATACTATTTCTATATTAAGGAAAAAGTTATAGATACTACGCCGGTAATAAAGATAGGACTAGTAAATATAATAAAGAGCTTAAAACGCAACGGTAGTAATAATAACGAGAAATATAAACGGTTTAACGGGGTTTATTTCTAATTTTACTTTTAAAATTTAATAAATACTATCTCGGGGTATATAATCTATAATATTAAAATAAATATAAATATAGTTATTAAAGTACAAGCCCGTTAGGCCTTATATAATATATATTATAAAATACCTCGCGATCACGCTTTCGACTATTATTATATATATTTTAAAAGTAAAGTATCAAATATATTTAACTATATAAAGCTCGTTTCCTATTTTCTCTATCTCTATTATACTCCTCCTCTATATATATCATTACCCTATTATCGGTAATAAGTCGTGATAATAAGAATTATTCAAATATATTTATAGTTAGAGGGAACTTGTTACTTTTAATAGTTATTTATTATCTCTTTAAATTTATATAGATACCTCGGCTAGTTTAAGTAAATAGTCGCGGTTATAAATAAAATAAACTATTATACCTAGTTAACCCACTAGTTATTCCGAAAAGAAAAAGTTGAATATATTTAATTTATTAAGATTTTATTATTAACTATATGAGTTTTTCTAAGCCCATTACTATTTAATATTATAAATACGACCTATATTAATATTATCGACTAACTACTCGAAGAGCTTTATAGAAAGATCGATACTAGTATTTATTTATTATAGAAATTCAGCTTTATATCTCTTTAATAATTAATATTAATACTAGAAAATTCAATTATTTATATAATTTATATATTTATTTATAACTATCCCTCGTACCGTTTTTTTATTAACTAGATTCTCGATTTGAATATAGCGGCTATATAATGGGTTTTTCTCGGTTCCGCTATATAAAGTTTCTATTATCTCGTATATAATAGTAATTATACTATTTATTAGTTAATATACCAGGTCTCCGTATACGTTATTATCTACGAAGGGATCGTAGTTCGTGATATCGCCGTTATATAAAAAGGACTAAGAGTAGTTATTAGAGATTGTCGCGCTAGGTAACGTAGTAGGGAGGTCTAATATACTAGTTTTTATTATAATAATAACGATACTATCGTACCTAGACATCGTAGTTAGACCGTTAAGAGAATCGAGGGGTATCGGTATAATATTTAATTCTTTCTAACTAGTAGTAAAATACGCCGTCTAGGTTAAAATTATTATTTTAATTATATAATTTATTAACCCGTTTAAGGCTCGGCTATATCTAGAAAAATACTTCGTATAATCTTTATTATATAATAGTGAAGTCACTATATAAATAAAGAGGGAAGAGAAAAATAGGACGTTTACTAACTTTATATTTCTTTTTACTTTAGATATATTAACCTAGTTAAAGATCTACTATTTAACTCTATAAGTTTTCGTAATAAACCTACGATCTTTTATAAATTAATAACGAGGATAAATAAGTTACCGGATCCTACCGGTCCTATTAGTAGTTATATATAATATCTAATTACTAGTTAAAGGAAAGAAAGGAAAATACGCCCTAGAAAATAATTATTAAAGTTAAGTAAAAATAAAAATTAGTACGAGCTTGAGTTTTACGGACGAGAATAAATTAATAAATACGGAGGTAAAAGAAGGCCCTTCGAGGTAGAGTATATAAAGTATATCTAAAGAGATTTGGGAGGGAGTTATATATAGATACTCGATTAAAAGTATTTAAAAGGGATACGAACTCAAAAGATCCTTTATTAAATAACTACTAGGAATATTTAAAAGGCTACTAGGGACGAGGTAAAGTATATAGATATTCAATATCTATATATAGTATAGGAAGTCGCTATATACTAGGGAAATAGAATAAAATAACTAGCCGATAATAATATCGAATAAAATACTAAGGTCGGCCTAATATAATATCTAAAATATAAATCTTTACTTTTTACCGGATATTAACAATTAACCTTCTAATTTATTAAATTTATTTAATCTTAATACTCTCCGTATAATATCTCTTTACTAATATCTCTTTCGGGTATTAATTTTTATAAGAACTTTAAATCTCTAAAGAAGTTATTTTTAAAGTTCTTTTGAGATTATTTCTAAAGTACCCCTAGAAGAGCCCTTTTTAAAGTACTACTAGGAATCGTATATATATTATTGATCTTGAGTTTGTATCGATAGATATTTTAATAAAAAAGCCAGAATTGAATACTCTATACTAGTGCTACCGTTTTATATATACGATATAATAGTTTCCTCTCACTTTCGTTTTCTCGTCTTTGAATATATTATAATAAATTATTACTTCTACCTCCTTTTATATACCTCCTTTATCCTATATATTTATAATTTTCACGAAGCGCGCTTAGGTATACTATAGAGGTATTTTAGAATAAATAATAAAATATAAACTAGTATAGACGTGTACGTAGATAAAGAACGATCTCTAATTCTATAATATTAATTTTTATCCGTTAATATATCTTAACCCAAATCTCTATACTTATACCGTAATAATTAAACGACCGATTAGAATACTAGAGTAGTCGAATATTAATTTAACTTATGGAAGGATCTCTTTAAAGTATATAGAGAAGCGCTTTCGTTTATTTCGAGAGTTATAGTGAAAATTACTTCCCTACTATCCCGAGTAAATATATTCGTAGGAGCGATATCGAGTAGCGATAATTAAGAAGGTTTATCGAAAAGTATATTATAATCGTTAAAAAGACGTGAGAATTTACGGTATAGTTATTTATTTAATAAACCTTCGAAAGACTAGTAGAGCCGTCCGTTATATAATCTATATCGGAAAATAATAATAAGGTATATATTTTTTGAGTTAGTTTTACTATAATCCTTTAATCGATAACTCTAGTATTATTACTATAGTAAGTGAAATTTATTAATATATATATAAAAGCTTCTAGTCCTGAGGTTTTAATTATATATATTACTATTCCTAGATACTATTAATTATGAATATTATTATTTCTAGATACCGCCTAGTTCGCTTTTTATTAATATAATTAAATCCGAATTCTATAATATAAGTCCCTTAATTATTCTATATGAAATTATCTTCGAGACGTAGTATAAGATCGATAATATTAAGAATATTAACTTTTTTATTAGAAAGTGTAATAGTGTTAAATTTGGATAGCGATAGTAAAAAGTAAACGACTTCTTCGAATAAAACTTCGTAAGCGAAGGATAAATTAATTTAAGAAAATAAACGAGCTAGCGCGGATAACTAACTCGAAGATATATATAGTTATCCAATATAACGATAAATATCATATATATAAATTAATAAAATAGTCGAACTGGCCTCCTTTTAAAAGAGAAATTATATATTATATTTAATCTATAATTAAACCGTTATTAAAGATAATAGGGGAAATACGAATATTAATATTAAAAATATCCTATAGATTTTCATAGTCCTAAATTAAGGGGAATTTAGAGGATACGTAAAGCGAATTAATTTAAGAAAGATTAAATCGAGTTTAAATTTCTTATAGAGGCGGAGTATAATATAGATCGCGTCCTCGCTAACTAACGTACCTTGACTATAACTTAGAATAAGTTATTACTACGAGGAGGGTTGGAAGGTATAAAATTTCTAATAATAATATAACTAAATTATATAATAGGCTCGTAATAGAGAAGTTGAAAAAAGTCGGGGCTTAAATAATAAATTTCCGATTTATATTAAATTTTATATAAAGGTATAAATCTACCCCCAAGTTTGAATTTTATAGGCGACTTTGAGTACTTTATTAAATATTATAAATTTTAGCGCTATTACCCCGTAGCTCGCTAATTCCGTAGTTTCTTTAATATTTACTCTATTATATAAATAAAGAAGATAGTCGGGGTAATTTCTTACGAGTTTATAATACCTAATTAACTATCGGCTTCGTTTAATATATATATAGACTCGATATTTAATTACTACGAACTCTAGGTTTTAAATTAAAAGAAAGAAATAGACTAGGAGGGGTCGAAATCGATATTAATTAATAAATTATCGATAATTAAATAGATCCTTTTATATAGAGTTAACGAGTAATTATATAATACATTCTTCGTAAATTAGTATACTATTTACTTTTCTTTACCGTCTAGAGCCGTGAAGCTAAACTCGTGGATAAAGTAACGATAAAAGATTATTTTATCTCTATCGATTATAGTATAATAACCGTATATCTTTACCGACCTATAATTATACGAGATTGAAAAAGTAAGAATCTCCCGGTGAAACTCTTTCTCGCGCTTTATTACTTTATAGAGTTTAACGATACCTTTTACGATAATAATTATATTATAAATATTCTATCGATTAGTAATATCGAGAGCCGCGGCGCCGTACTTTACCTCGTATATAAGGAAAGAGAAGTATATCCGCGTTATAGTTATAAAATAAGTAGTAAATTTGGACCTAATTTTACCTATAAACGGTTCGAGTTTTTTTAGTTATTTCTTTATAAATATAGAGCGCCCGAACCCTATAGAGTAGTCGGGTTACGGGCGAGTACTATAGAAAGAAACTATACTATTCTAACTTTCGTTAACGTATTTATATAAATAAATAAGGTACGTGGCGCCGTATATAATTAATATCTAGAGGGAAGAAATAATTAGCGAATTAATATCTCGAATAACTATAACCTCGTTTTTATTTCGAATCTTTTCACAAGTTTTCTTAAATAGATTATCGCGAAATAAAGAGTTCTAAGGAAATATCTAGGCCGTTTCTAGTAAAATTTTATAGAGAGTTTTAATATCCTCTAGGATATTATTATTATCGAATTCGCGTATATAGTTACTCTTTTTCTCTAGACTAATTTCATACTCTATAATCTTATATTAAGTATTTTTAACTTCTTATAATAATTAATCGCTAGGTATTTAAAGGCTAGATTCCGAATTTTTATAATAAAAAAAAGATAAGGACTTCTTTTTTATAAATAAATATTATAAATAATGAAAATTATATATTAATTTAAATAGTTCCTTTAGGTAATACTCTTGTAATTAATTTCTTTATTCGAACTCGTTTAAAGATTTACCCCTTTCGAAATCTTCCTTAACCCGACTATTTTATTCGAAATACTCTTTATACTACTTTTCGTTCTAAATTTAATACTAGAGTAAATTAGGGTTATTCTCGCTAGTGTCACTCGCCGCTCCCTAATATAGTTCTTTCTTAGTAATATAGTTAGAGGACGAGGTTCGAAGTCTTTTCGAAAGAACCCGGCCTTGAGTTAGAGGAGAAAAATATCCGGCTTTTTACCCTCGTTTCTATTTTCGGGAAGATTTAAAGGGTTTATCGAGGACGTATAAATACTATAATACTTTAATCTAGTTAGTATTTACGATATAGTAGGAGGGGTAGTAGAGGAATTTATATTTCTACCTATATAAATTTTATTTATTAAAGGGGAGAGAAATATCTACGTTCCTCGAATATAATTACTTTTAGATATAAATTACTTACGAGGTTATTATATTACTTGTAGGTATATACTTCTATAAATAAATAATTATTTTTCGATATCTTAAGGCCGCTTCTTTAAAAATAGTTAATTTAAATATAGAGTTTTAATTACGAGTATACTACCTTCGTTCTTTAGTAGTAAAGATTACTATCTATTATATTTACCCGCTAACTTAATTTAACGGCGTAGTATATTAATTCGAACGAGAGGGTAGAGACTTCTTAATATAGCCGCTAAATTAAATTTAATAGGAGATAATATAGTAAGGGGCGCTAGAGTAACTTAACTTCGACGAAATCTCTCGCGCGCGGCCTCGCGACCTATAGAAATTCTCGTCTATCCTCTACTATATCCTAATATTGAGTAGTTATTAGGGATACCGAAATTTAATTAAAACCTTATATTATAACTTATAATAATTCACTATCTCTACTAGATGAAAATGGCGATACCTCGCCTCTCGGATATAATAGAATATAGGTATATTTTTTTAAAAGTTCTACTTATCCCTATTATAATAATATATAAATATTATAAAGCAATTTTCTTAACTATTTTAAAGAATTTCAAAATATAACGAGAAAAGAAAATAATGAAGGATCACGCTAGGTAAAGAGAATATACGAGGTAGTAGAATTTTAGAGTTATAATCCCCTCTACTCCCTTTATTTAACTATTTATTATAAAGTTCTTTAACTACTTTCTAATAATATACTCTATATATAAACTCTTATCTAGCCTCTATTAGTCCGTTTCAAGATATAATTTAATAATATATAAATTAATTCTAGAAGGAGGGTAATAACTAGTATTATTTAAATTTATTACTTTTTTCAAAAGTAATTAACCTTTATCTAGTTTCTTAATTCGATAACTTTAATATAATTTACTAATTAAAACTAGACTTAGTACTACTAAATAGAGAAGAGAATTTATATATATAGAGTCGATATTAGTAGACTAATGAAACTTTATAATATTATAAAAATTATAGGCCGAAGAAATAATTCAAGGCTAGTAAAAGTACGTTCAAATATTTATTATATATAAGAGACTTTTAACTACTAAACTAAGTTAATCTTTTATAAAACTAATTTTTTATATTTAATAACTAATAATTAATTTTAAGAATTAAATTTTTATTTATTAATAAAATTACCTTTAGATCTCTCTACGGATATTTTATATTAAATTAATATAATATTTAAAAAAAGAGTTTAATCGTTAACCTCTCCCGATTTATTTATAGTTTCTTTAGATTCGAGAAAGAAAGTATATTACCCCGCCGGGAATAAAGTATACTATTATTAAATAAATAGTAAAAATCCCTAGATAATTCTTGTAGTTAATTTACGATTTAATTTCTATAAAGTAGTGTATAACGGACGAGGATTATAAATAATACAACTTCTAGTACTTAACTCTACGTTATATACTATACTACCCTCCTAACTTTTTATATATAATTTCACGTTAGTTATCTAATATTAATCGTAATTTAGATCCGAGACGATGTTTCTAGATAAGATGAGAACGTTAATACCGAATATATCTAAGAAAACATCTATAAAAGTGCAAGCGACTCTGAGAATCTTAATTTGCTCGGAGCGCTTAGGCCCGCTCGCGAGCGCTAAAATAACTTAGAGTTAGTTAAGAATTCTCAGGCCCGCTTAGGCCCGCTCAGGCTCGTTTAGGATTATTTAGGATTCTCAGGGCCGCTCAAGCCCCTCAGGGCCGCTCAGGATTATTTATTTACATGGCCATTACTACTACCCCATAGATACGCGCATACATGGCCATTACTGCTGCCATAGATATG
>JAABUS010000399.1_pt1 | contig 110961 bp, 34 predicted proteins | sample 5560161 | NCBI WGS metagenome assembly JAABUS01 (sample SAMN10711885, study PRJNA513376) | rock metagenome | isolation source: Antarctica rocks | place: Antarctica: Victoria Land, Trio Nunatak nord | collected 2016-01-04
CCCGCCTAATGTCTCTCCCTCAGATGGGCGACCCCGAAGCTCGGTCTCTTTATCTGCCTCACCTGCGCCGGCTACCACCGCGGCCTCGGTGTGCACATCTCCTTCGTTCGTTCCACAACGATGGACTCCTTCAAAACCTCCGAGATCCGACGCATGGAGCTAGGCGGCAATGCCGCCTTTCGCACCTTCTGGGAGAGCAAGCATCCAGGGGGGTTGTGGAAAGTGTCGCCGACGACCGAGGTGCTGGCGGAGCGGTATGGGGGCGAAATTGGGCAGGAGTGGAGAGAGAGGCTGGGATGCCAGGCTGAAGGGCGGGAGTTCGTGGGGGTGCCGGAACGGGAAGTGAGGAGGAAAGAGGAGAGTCCGGCACGGAGCAGCAGCATGCCGGGCAGGAAGGAAGTTAACGAAGCATACTTCGCGCGGATGGGCAACGCGAATAAGTCGAGGCCAGAGGGGGTAGCGCCGAGCCAGGGCGGGAAGTACGCTGGGTTTGGGAGTGTGCCTGCGAGGGTTGAGGAGAGCGGGGAAGAGGAGAAGAAAGGGATGCCGGGGGTGGACGATTTCCAGCGGGATCCCGTGGGTGCGCTGAGTCAAGGGCTGGGGTGGTTTACGAGCTCGGTGGGGAAGGGGGCGAGACAGGTTAATGAGGGCTGGGTGAGGCCGACGGCGCAAAAGGTTCGATGGTCCTCCCCTCACTTTCTCTCGAATCACGCAGAAAAGAGATAGAGGGATAGCTGAGAGGGGTGGAGCTACCCAGGCGATACAATAAGGATCAAGGCTAACAACGAGCCACCAGCTCGCAGAAGCCGATCTCACGACCCAAGCCGGCCTAATTGCCGCCTCAGTAGGCCAGACCATCCAAACCAGCACCAAAGGCGCAGCCAAGCAACTGGACAGGTTCATCGACGACGGAGGCAGGGGCAGTGCTGCTCGGGGCGGTACCTTCAGCACAGTGGCGGAGCCCGCACGAAAGGACTTTGGGGACACGTTAGGGTCGCATGATGCGAGTTCCGCGGTTCCGGAGAAGAAGAGCAGTAGTAGTGCGATTGGGACGGCGGCGATGAGGAAGGGTGGAGGGAAGGATGAGGGGTGGAGTGACGATAACGGATGGTAAAAACGGGTCAATTAAAACCAGATATCGCAAGCACGCAAGACTAAACTACTGTACATCTCTCTAAGTACACCGAGCAGTGCCTGGGAAACGAAATCAGAACGTGTCCCGGTTCTAACATAGACTCTGACCGAGTCCTGGATGCACAGCTACCCGGCCCGATCCTCGACTCTCCGGTCCCACCAAGCCGGATCCGCAGGGAGAAGCGCGGATAAGTAATTCAAGTGTTAAAATTACTCCTTTGGCAAACCGTATTCTTGCTTTCTCAATTTGGCAATTCCTCAATTGCATTATTGATTCAATTTAGGCTGCGCAATTTGTCTAATATAAAGTCGCTAAAGATCGTTGACAAATTAATCTTAAACAATCGTAATGCACACTATAAAGACGATATTTTCTTCGTGACAAAGTATTTCAAATTTGTTATTCGAGCACCTAAATTCGCCAAAATAGAGACGAACTATATGAATCGATTCTGGCACACGAATTAGAGAGCAACGCAACCAGATAAAGTATTAAAATTGCGATTAATATTATTCGATTACAAGAGCACTATCGCTTATTACGCGAAGAATCAATTCTATATTATCTCTTTATATCAACAACGTAAAGTTGCGTTCTATCTTAGAGTATATGCGATCGATTCTTCCTTTATTGAGCTTATTCCGAATTTCTATCAAGAAGTCTCTCTCAATCTCTAGTGCGAATCTCACGAACCTATCTCGATGTCGAGAGATAGCGACGGGGCTATCAACAGCTCTCGAGCATCCAAACTGCATCCTAGCATCTATAGACTCAATCCGTGCAACTTACTCTATCGCATGCCTCTTGTCTTACTTCCAAAAGCCTTAGAGCGAGTTCGAACTTGCGCACAAAACCAAGATCCGTACATCAATCCGTGGACGCTTGTTTCTTTCGTAGGATGGAGATAGATATATACAGAATTATAAAAAGTCAAGACAATCTATCGATGTCGATAGACTTTGTAGATCTTCAACCTTGTTTGATAGACTTCAAGCTCAAGATTCAAATGCGACAAGTCTTTATTCAACACAAGCTTGATGCTAAGAACAGAGCGTTGAACACGCTCTTAAAAAAAGTTGTTATTGCACAAGAAAATGGCAAAGAATGTCGCTATTACTTTACGGCATTCGATAGATGTGCAAAGAAGCACTTTATCTCGAGCCTAAGCATGCTAACTATTTTTTAGATTCGACTTTCTCTTCTATCAATTTGAGTTCTCACAGGGCTTCAATAGAAGTCCAAAAGTAGAGTTCTTCTTTTTGCCCGAACGAGAGCTTCCAAATCAATTCTATAAGACGCTTGCTACAAAGGAATCCTTCGAACTAAAGAATTTCGATCAATATCGAATTCAGATGGATGATAGCGGTCAATAGATTGATTAAATATTTGCAATTGTTCAGTCCAATCCTATATCTCGCCAAGTCGAACCGCGACCCATTCGATCGACAAGCTTTCCAAGCATTACTGACGACAGCACTTTAGTTGCGAAGTCTCAGTCTGCCAGTGCCACATTTGAAAAATCTATAACAATATTTGAGAAATCGGGTCGACATCGCTATACCGAGGTGCTGCACAAACGGCATCAACAGTTCTTCGAAAAGATAATGAAGCAATGTGTCCAAAGGTATAATCTGTTCAATAGTCTCTAAATCTTGCTAATATCTATGCAGAGGTTCTGGTCTCGTTATCTGTCTGAGTGCGGAACATCCTATGGGAGACTTCGGCTTTCTTCGCTTCGCATGGACTTCGCAGCAGCAACAAGCGTTTCTTACTCGTGGTATACCGCCCAAGACTATTACGGATCTTCCTCCGCAGACCTGCATCATGCCATTGTACTACTACGCCAGAGATCTCGAGTGTCACTTCAACGGTCCAGCCGTTACTCCAGCCCACTTTTGTCGAGTCAACTCTCAATCTGTATCGCGACTGTTTATATGGGATCTTTGGGGACGAGACGGAGTAGATCACTCGACTCCACTGACTGTTTTTCCTTCAGAAGATGTTCGTCCAACTCAGAACCAGAGAGATCTGTACGCGAATAACATGCACAACGACTACAACAAACAGAGATCTGTTAGAGCACCCTTAGTTACTCACTTTTTTAGCACCGGTCTGTATGCTTCTGAGTACGTTGTTGGCAGTCAAGGCCCGCTCGCCTACGACGGCAATGACTGGAGCGAGATATGGCACCTTCTTCATCGATTCGCATGTTCTAATTTGGTGGAGCATCCCAACGGATACGTTCGCCACGCTGCGCTTTATAGGCACCCACTACTCCACTTCCACCAATGCCTCGTTAAGGAGCATGACTTGGCCGTGGGAGTTGCCACCTCATATTCGCTTGTGTCTTCTGACTGTTGTACTTCGGAGCTCTACGACACGGTACGTGTCATTGCAGCTCTTGGATGGCCCAGCGTCCACTATATATCTATTCTAGAAGTAGGTATCTAATTGAGTCTCACACGTCAGCTCCAGCACGACCACGAGTTTAATTCTACTCGCCCACAACATCACTATTCCTATCTTTACTTATGACCTAAGCATCTTCAGATAAGCCGCCCACATATAGTGGCAGTAAAGCAAGCTCAATAATTTTTGCATAATCTCGAAACATAGCTTGTGCCACAAGGGAAAGGGCTCGAATATTACATTTTGCCAAGGATGGGATCGAGCCTACCAAGACAGCTAGAACGAAGAGAAGACACCCTAGGAACAAACGACTAAGCAACGTTGCCGCGAACTTAGATTTGTTTTTGGATCCTGTTGAAAGAAAATTCTACAAACAGAATCGCTTGTCAACTTGAATGTTCACTCCCAATCTCTGCCATTCAACATCGGTGAGGGCGACGGGCAAAAAGGTCGAAAGAGTGGAGCCTCCCGAGAAGGGGGGAGTATATCTGCCAGCATGATTTTTTTCTTTTACCTCCACCCCAGGGCGAGAGTTCGAATCCTGCAAAGACCGCCTGCGTGTTTACTTTTCATCATCCACTCTTTGCACTTTTATTTCTCGACTGTCCAACATTTCTCAACTCGATGGTCTTTCTAGTCTGTTCTGCTCGTGATGAAAAGAGGATTCCACTACGTTTTAAATCTGGGGCTTGTACTGCGCATGAACTCCAACGTGTTTCCGCAAAGAAGTTATTCTTCTTCTACTGGCTTTGGCGTCTGACCCCGTCTCTCGAAGTAACTGGTATCAGGATAATGTTGACCGCCGGGAGGGTGGGAGAGGGAACGGTGGCGGAGGAAAAGGGGAACCAGGAGGCGGACTAGGAGAAGAGAAACGAGAGGGATTTCACATCGAGGACGATAGCGAAAAGACGGCGCAGGTGCTGAACATAAGTTTATCATGTCGTCTCGACAAATTGTCGACTCGCCAGTCAACTCCGTCCATCTTACTAGGCGAGTCCCCACCCAGACAGTAGTAACTCAGGATGGCCGGATGCGCTAATCATTTAGCATTTTCTTGTAAGTGAGATACTCCACCCCTGTTCAGTCCAATACGCACAACTTGTTTTCAAGGGGCCTGAGATACATCGTTGACGTATATCCATTCGTCTGGCGAAACGTGAGCTACTGCGATCATTGGAGCCAATTAGAATTTAGCCCAACAATTACTCTATTGGCCTTTCCTATCTCTAAGTCATACCCTTTCAACTCATGTCTTTTCTTGTTCGTAGTCCAGCCACGCTATCGGCATAGACGCAACCCGTCATATTAATCTATTGGATAACCCTCGCGCGTCGCACCTCACATAGTGATTGACCTCTAAGCTGAAGTTTAAGTCTACACTTGAGCAACAAAACATGTATGCAGTCTCTGACTTGGACGCAATCAACAAGCTCATAGAAGAAGACGCCCTCCAAAACATCGGACTGTCACGGTTCTAACATAGATTCTGACCCAGTCCAGGATGCACAGCTACCCGGCCCGCTCTTCAACCCTTTTTATTCACGGGTAGTGTTCATTGATCAACTCCTGGTATCCACGGGTAGTGTTCATTGATCAACTCCTGGTATTCACGGGTAGTGTTCATTGGTAGTAGGCTACCCGGACTGGCCCGAAATCTATTTAATGCTCTCTAAATTTCACAGCAAGGTCTCTCTCTCTTCTTCGTGGTTTGTCTTGTATCTAGAACACCCTTCTAGCTGGTCAATGTCATCACTGATCACCACCCACGTCTGGTTCCTGACACGGACAATCTATTATGGTCTACAAGTCTCGACTTATTATACTACATAATTATACTACATCAACATGTTGAACCACTACTGAAGAAACCGGAACACCCTTCTAGCTATTCAATGTTATCACTGATCACCACCCACGTCTAGTTCCTGACACGGACAATACTCTATAGTCTACAGCTCTCGACTTATTATACTATATATTAATACTACATCAACATGTAGAGCCGTTTCTGAAGAAATCGAAACCAACTCTTACTGATCAAACAAAACAACTATCAAATGTACCGTTTGAGAAGATGTTGAACTGTTTGGTCGTCGATCTGGACTTCGAGATGCGAATTTGTTTTATGCCGCTTCTTGCTCTTATCAAACAGAGATAAGAACACAAAAGATCTTCAAAGCAATTCGAAGCAAAGATCGCTGAGTTCGATCGAGCTCTAAGCAAGTACAAGATTTGTTGTCTCGATCTTCGTTGAATAGAATTCTAGACATCTCAAATCTGTGTGCCAATATCTCGATCAAGCTTGTCTAGAGATGCTTTCTGCTCTTGAAACAATTTGACATCAATACCAAGTCGTGCTCTATACTATCCTATCTACAAGATATCTTCCAAAACGCTACCTTGTACCTGGATAGAAAGTTCATAGTTCTTCCAGCAACTACACATTTGGCATGGGGACAAGGAAGTTCTTTCCCTATCTTCTACGACAGTCAAACGGGCTTCGATTTTCTCTCAACAAATAGAGATACGAACTCGAGATTCAGGAATTCAAGGCAAGAATCAAAAATCGCTTATCGCGCTTCGAGAGATGTATACAGGATGTCTTAAAAATTCATTGTGGGTCGAAGGTTTGTGATCCGGAGTCTCTTGGAAAGTTATTATTCCAGATGGACGAGAACCAGAAAGAGATGGTACACACTGTGGTGGACTCTACTTCGAAGGCATTCTTGTGGCCTCTTTGCATACAGCCAACTCGACAAGGCTGGAAGCGAAACCGGAAAGAAGATGGTACACACTGTGGTGAACTCTAGTTCGAAGGCATTCTTGGGGCCGCTTTGCATACATTCAGCATGACAAGGTTACGCTCCAGATTGAGTACTTGTTGCGCAATGATGCGGAATACGACTTTGGACATGAAGATAACAGCATGGACTGGCTCGCGCATCAATGTGCCGAGTTCGAAACCGCCCTGAAGCTCAGAGTCATCCCGGAACTGAAAGGCATGCTGGACGCCTCTCTGGCATGGGCAGGATCCGAAGAAATGGATTCGCCAACGGTGGGCCATTTCAATGCCGGTTTTTGCTGTAGGATCATAGCGTGCATGGAAGTAGATATCATGAAATAAGATGGATCGTAGAATATAGATGGATGCTTGGTCATGTCAGCGGAGGATCGAATATTAAATGCGAGAGAATCTCCCCGTCTGTCTGCAATGCTCTCTTGCATGCTATCAAAGTGAATTGTGTGCGTGCAACTCGCAATCTATGTTTCGCTGACCCGATACTGGTTCTGCTGAGGCCGAGTACGCGCGAGAAGGATCAGAATGAGCGAAAATTACCTCCCAACCATCGACGTGATGCCGAGACAGCTGGGAAGAAGAAAAGACTTCCTGGATAGCAATGGTGATGCGAGATTTGCGCGACGTGAGGTTTGGTTTTGGATCCTGTTGGAGCTGGGTCTCGCAGACATTTGAGGAAGGGAATACTGCGAATCGCATGGCTTGTTAATGCAACAGGTGCAGGTTGTACCTCTTCTGAGTTCCCATTCCTAGATCAGCGACACCTAAAAGCGGACTTCATCTGCTGCTAAGCCTTTGACAGTTCCCCTTAATGCATCCTATCGACAGTCTTTGTTCTCTCCGCATATGAATAAACAATATCGAAAGAACTCTAGATGCAGTGAAGAGCCGCCACCCACTCATTCACATCCCCTTCCCCTCACCACCAACACACCCGCCCACCCCCCCTCAACCCCGACTTCCAGCCCCTTCCATTCTGTCATCCTCCCCGAATCCTCACCACCACCATGTTCCACCGCCACGCCCCCACCAAAGCCGGCGCTCCCTTCACAGGCCCCGTCTTCTTCGCGCCCCCCACCGCCGGCGACATCCAGCGCGACACGCACCACAAATCGCAGCTCGTGCGCCTCCTCTACATCTTCGAGGTAGGCGGCCAAGCACCCGTCGACGACCAAGGCACCGTGCCCACCTCACTCGTAAGCCACCCCCCTATCCAAGCCTCCACCTCCACCTCCAACTCCCCAACTCCAGGGTCTAACCTTGTGCTCAGGCGAGACAATACGACCTCTGCTTCCAGAACGTCGAAGGCGTGCTCCACTGGGCTGGGGCAAAGGGGTGGGGCACGGTGTACCTGATCAAGGCTTATTGTGTGGTTATCGAGGGGGAGCTGGGGATGGAGGAGCATGAACTGGAGATGGGGAAGTGTATTCGGAGGTATATGGAGAAGGAGCATGAGGGGGTGGTGGAGACGAGTTTCAGGATGTACTCCGGGGTGTTGAGGCCGCATGAGAGGCCGGTGGTGAAGATGGTGGGGGTGGAGAGGCTGGAGGGGGAGGATTGGAGGGTTGTGGTTGAGGTGGTGACTTATGGGTGAGTGTGAGTGCGGGAGGGATGGGAGGCTGGTGCTGGTGTCAAATGTATGTGGGAGCCCTGCTTGCCAGCAGCGGCGTACCTCGTGCATATCTCATGGTGTTGATGAGCATACTGTGAGAGTTTAGACCAGCATTCCAGTCCCTCGTTCTTCCTTTCTCCCCGTGAGACACTGTATTAGCGTCTCGTTAAGATCTCCTGTCCCCATTGTCCAGTTCTTCAAGGTCTTCACGACCAGACCATTTTCACATGAACAACACGAAGTCGATATCTTTACGCCTAGTGCATTCAGGCCGAGAGAAGGCACTCTTCCATCCCATACCTCATTGCACAGGAGCTCTAAAGCCAGAAGCCTGAGAGAACATCTTCCACCATCCATGTTCCGTTCGAATCTTCAAGAAGGGGCGAATAGGTCGCTGTGCGAAGCGTTGTGGGGTTTTTGAAGAGAAGAAACGAAAATACGAATCGTAGGGGCTATGGAATACTGCTGTGGAGATTTCCTCGATCGATGTGAAGGCCTGCTTAGAGAGCTCCTTCGTTTGCGATAGATGGGCAATCTTGGCAATGCATGGGAGGTGGATTCCATAGACTGAGTTCTTCGAATGAGCTCTACGTGGATGTCCATGTGGAAATTTGTGGTGAGTGTTTGCGGGCACTGTGAACGGTGAAGTCGTCACGACTGGCACCCGCGCTTTTGGAAATACCTTCCTCGGCCACAGTATCCGAAGATGGAGCTCTTAGACCGTAAATGAATAGCGTGTGCTGTGCGGGTCATTCTAGTGAGTGCGCTGATTGAGCAACGTTTCCCATCTCTTGCTATGGGCTACCACTGATTGATAGTCTCTTGTCACAATGCTAAGACACCTTCTCGAAGAGTATCGAGAGAAGGTGTGCCATTTTCCTGCCAGCATAGGGTGTAAGGGGATGGGATATGGAAGGGGAGGCGACGAGAGCTCAGACGCCGATTAAGACGGCGGCGGTGATTGGGTGTATTTTGTAAAGATGGCTGAGAGTGATAATCAGCAAGAGGAACTTTGGGATGAATCTAAGGGTGCCAGAAGTAGGATGGCAGCATGCGTCGTGGATGACCCTGCGGCTCCCGTTCTCCAAGTCAAGGCAGACGATCGTAGGCGCACGGGACGTTTTCCCCACATGGCTGCCGTAGCCCGGTGCATCCGTGGAAGTAGTAGGAGCCCACTTGCTTGAGATCGATCTCAGTGGCTCAAGATTCGAGAGAGGTTGTTGATGGCGGGCTGTCCCAGGGTGACGGCACAAAAAGTACGTGGGAGATAGCGAGCCAGAAGGTGAGGATTGAGACCTTTTTATTGAGAGGCTGCTCGTTGGGTAGTCTACCCTGCCGTATTCTGATCCAGTGCAAAGCGTGTCACGTCACGGAGGTACGACTGCGTCCGAACGAGATGCTCGCCTTGCTCCGGGCGATAAGATCGCCGATTTCTCGGCGGAAGACCAGTCCTATTTTCTTGAAATGGGTTTTGCGAGCGGGTTGGGTTGTGATTGGATAAACGCGAATGACAGCAGTGTCGGATATTAAGAGGGTTGAATTGACTTGCTGCCAGCTCTTGCAAGTCGACGTAGCGTCGCTGAGCCATCGACCGAGCGATAGTCCAGAGCTAAGTCGTAATGGCCTCTTTTCGAGGAGCTAGTAATAGGCTTCGCCAGTGCCTGTATCATAAGAGAGGATGTCCAGGGACGTTGAAGAGACGAGGAACGGTGATGAGTGGCTATATCCAAGGATAACAGGGAAGAGGGAAGAATAAGAGAGGCGTAGGGGGTAGCTAGGGGCAGAGGGGTGTCAGGAGCAAATAGAGAAACGTCAGCAGAGAGCAATAGTATGTCGTTCACCTGATTGTCTTGCGAAAATCTCGATGATTCCGAGATGCTAGATGCTGCCTCTCATCCGGCCTTCTTCGCACTTGAAGTACTGCGGGACGCTTATGCTGAAGGCTACCTGCTGTACAAAGACCATCTAACCAGACCCCTGGAGTCTGTATAACATCCATGAGACGGGTTGTCGCCAAAACTTATGACCTACGAGAAATGTTTCGTCCCAGAAAGCTAAGTTCTTCGTTGCGTTTTGCGATTCCGAACGAGAAATCCAGAGATTTGTCCTCGTCCATAACGCCCTACGCTTATGCTGCAGCCCCGAACGCCATCGAATGTCATTGTACATGCTGGCGGGTGTAGATCATAAACCCAGTACTGGCTATCTCCCTGTTAGTTTCCGTGATGAAAGCCCTCAAGCTTCAATTCGGTCTATGAGCGCTGCCGTTCACCGGACTCTTGCCACTCTCATGCATAGATACTCTCTTCATATCGTCCTCGCTTCCTTCACCTTCCCCACCGGAACCTGCCAATGCATACCTGCCGTCCTCTTGATCGAAAGAATTTGAATGCATTAAACGCTCCCTGTCCCCTCTCGGCCCTCTCGAAGGAAAGCTGATACTGCCATTACGGCCCGCGGAGCGCGGATCCGTACTTCGGCGGGACTGCATGCTGATCCTCGTGCCCACCCCCGTGACCCCGTCGGTGGGTGCGCCGCCTTCCATACGTCCTTGTAGCAGGTTGCGCCCATCGGGGTCCTTCTCGGAGAGGTTGAGAAGGAAGACGCCTGAGAAGATGACAAGAAATCCACAAAGGAGGGAGACTGTGTTGACCTTGTTGGTGGTGTTGAAGCCTTTGAAGAGGATGAAGGAGGCGAGGAGGACGGCGGTCGTGAAGGTTACGTAGTATATGGGGCTTACACTGCACGTAAAGGTGAGTTAAAAACCGGAAAGCCTCGCTTGCTTGCTTGTATCTCTTGTTGCGGGGGACTTACACGGATTGAGAGAATGTATTAAGGGCTTTGTTGAAGTAGTTCATCTGTGTGAGGATACAGACGACCATGACGATGATGAAGACGTATGTGGAGGCGTGAGTGAATTGGTTGTTGCCGTTGGAAGTTAACTTCAAGGCAATACCGAAGGCTTTCGCGGCCATGACCGACACAGATCCAGTGGCTGCACAGACAGAAAGGTAGTACAGGGGGTTCTGAGTCCCATATCGTGGGCAAACGCGGTAGATCATGACACCAGAGTAAATCGCAACAGCCGCGCAAAATATCAAGAAGCCTATCAATTTAAGTCAGTCCTTCATTCGTGAAACAACGGACATTGAGTAAGGGCCCACCAGGTTGCATAGCATAGGCGAAGATCTCATTGATTGTCTCGACTTCCTTGTCAGGCGGTGCATGACAGACAATAATGACAGATCCAATGAAGCACATCGCACACCCTAGCTTGCCTAAGACTCCCAGTCGTTCCCCAAGGAAATAAGCTCCCAGCACAGAACCCGTGAGCACGCTCAACGCTCCCAGAGGGGTAACTAAGATCGCCGGCGCAAAGGCGTACGCGGCGAAATTGGCTGCTTCGCCGATGACGAGCATGAGCATGCCAGCCCACCATATGGGATTTTTAAGGTATTGATGTCCGTCCCCTTCGAAGCCGTGGCGCTTGCTCGCATCGCGCAGTCCAATCTTTGTGATCACGTAGCTGGAACCGATCGCTAGCGAAGAGACCATTGCTAGGAGTAATCCGATGTACTTGTCCTCCATGGCTGCGACGAAGATCCCGGTATCCCCACAACTTACACTACTTCATGATTCCGCAACCGGCGATACCATTCGAGGGGAGGTCCTTCGACCAGATTTTTTCTATCCGAATCCCCGATCATGCGTCTGCCTGCAGCACGAGTACAACGAGCCTGATGTTTCTCTTGTCGCTGTAATATTGTCGCGGCGAACGACGTGCAATGTTTTCTTTGCCCTGGAACAAGAGCTTAAGCGCTCTGCTGGGTTCCCTGTAATTTTGAACCTTAGCACAGCGTCCTGGAACGCTCAATCGAAGGAGGGCGATTGTGAGTCGATGGTCTCCTCACTGCAGTCGAGATTAGTGGCTGGTAGACGGCAAATTCGTCAGATACTGGATATGAAGCAGATGTCAGGGGCGCAGGCACTGTCGTTTGGTTCCTTGCACGAGGTTTAGCCAAACTAAGATATGTGATCTAGGGTATTCTTAGGGTCCACGCTAAGCCTTTTTGGCCCTTTTCGACCAACCTACCTTAAGGTTCAGTATACTAACAAATCTGATACACTATCTCATCTGCCTCTCTGAAGCCCCCGCAAACCTGAAATGTATCCTCCAAAGCTTCGACTCGAGCTTCAGCTCAACCGCGTCAACTCTGTTTTTCATCTATGGTCGATCGAGGAGTTGGGGAAGCTATGAAAGGCAGACATTACATCGTCAGAGAGTCTCCATTGAGACCATTGCTGGTCAACGCGATGAAAATCTTGTCGTTGGGAAGAGTATGAAGGAATCTGACTCTAAAAGAGCGAGTACGCACGGGAGATACATTAGATTCGGTGGCCGTCTTGGGCAATACGTGATTCTGTCAACAAGTTGGGTATTTGTTAGCGATGAGTTGGTAACGGAAGTCTTTGGGCGAATATAATCACTCAGGCACACCAACGTCTTCGCGTTTCTAGTACACTGACTCTGGACGGCTCTGGACATCCCCAACGAACATGCTTGGTCTAATCAAGAAACGCTTTGGTAACTTGCCTCAGCCCTCAGACCTGATGCCAAGAAAAATCTAGGGTCTATATTATTTTAGGGTTATATGATTTTTTTTCGCATCAGGTCTGAGAGCGAAACCCCATAATATTGTTAGACGTACAACTGTTTAGTGTAAATCCTATATAAGTTTTTGCAACAAGTTTGTAAAGTTACAACTTGTATATTTGCTATACAATTAAGATTAAACAATTATATTTTGTAGTAATTAAGCTACGTTTGTCGCTAGATTTTAATACACTTTATATATAATTAATCAAAATATATAATAGTAGTATGCTATATAATTGTATTAATATCAAATCAAATATATCTTAATTTTAGTCAAATTTTGATGTACAACAACGCAACAACAACTTGTCAATTGTTTGTTTTTATTGCTCTCGAAACAAGTTATAATATAGAAGAAATAGTAGTATCGATATTGCGTAATACTGTTGTTGTGTTGTTGCGTTGTTGTTATAGACAAAGCATTGGCAATTCTGGGAGAGAGACTTTATATAAGCTAATCCTGCTATCGGTTCTCTATAGAGACGACATCGGCATTTCTGCTCGTTTCTACTCGCGCTAACTTAATTAGGAAATTAAAATTATTTATATAAATTAGTATTATTTTATAATTAGTTCAAATTTTTTAGCTCAATCGGGCTAGTACTAGGGACGTAATAAATTAACGAAAATGGAATTTCTCGATTTTATTAATAGATTGGCGCTTATAGACGCGAATTTATTTATAGAATCGAAAAATCCTAATTTTAATAATTTATTACGTCCCTAGTACTAGCCCAATTGGGCTAAAAATCTTGAACTAAGTATAAAACAATACTAATTTATATAAATAATTTTAATTTCCTAATTAAGTTAGCGCGAGTAGAAACGAGCAGAAATGCCAATGTCGTCTCTATAGAGAATCGATAGCAGGATTAGCTTATACAAAACGTCTTCTCCGGAATTGCCGAAGAAGCACTATAATGCGAAAAATAAGTTGTAGGAAGCATAGTTCTATTCTATAAAGAGAAGCCTGCCTAAATACAGTTATTGCGATCTTATTAATAAGAAAGATATTATATAAATTTTGATTTATCTATCTTTGTTATCGATCTTTATCGCGATATTGTAGCTATCGTAATATCTTTTCGCTTTTAGAGTAAAATTGCTGTTAACAAAAGTAATCGCTATCGAGAAAAATAAACAAACAAATAAAGAACAATTAAAGACAAAAAATTTGCTAATAATATATTTTAAAATTTGTTAATTAAGAAAAAAAATTATTAGAGAGAAGCAATCTAAGAAATTGAGAAATCGAATCTTAAGATTGTCTATTACTTAAAAAAAACAATTAGAAACAAAAGATTTGCTAATAATATATCTTAATATAGAAAAATTATAGATTGTTTTTTAGATTGTAATTATTTGTTACTTGTTGTAATTAGATAGTATTGTCGAAGTTGTTAATATTAATATATATATTATAAAGAAGTAGATTAATTTTTGCAAACTTATTCTATATTATTTGTTTAACAAAAGAGTTTACAATCTTGTTTCTAGTTTTAATATCAAAAAAACAATTAGTTTTATAGATATTAATAACTTGTATATTTAAATTAAGAAGTCTTTTGTATATATCTTTGCAATTATCTCGATTTATTGCAACAATATTTTTTAACAACAATTGTAGAATTGCGTTGTAGATAAGTTTGAAGTATTTAACAATATTTGCAATTTCGATTAATTAATGCGCAATATTATTCTGTAATTAATTTTCAAATTTCTGATATAATTAAAAAAAAAAAAACAATCAAAATTTTTTGATTTTTAATTCTGATTTTGATTTTGAATTGCAATTTTATTAATATTTTTCTTTAATACTAGTTAATCGATAGATTTTAAATTATTATTATCTTCTTTATTTTTTTCGATTAATTATTTATCAATTATAGTTGATATATTATAATCGAAGAGCATTATATAAAAAAGTAATAAACAAAAAAGTATAATAATAACAAAATTTAAATTGCAATTAAGAGATAATATAAAATCTTCTAACAATATTGAAGAATTTATATTTGCTACTAATATTTGTTAACAAGTTGTAGTATAAAAATAGTATCTATTTAAAATATTAGTATTTGCAATAAAAGATATCGAAAAGATTGATAAGTTTACTATCTATAATTAATATATATTAGAAAGAGAAATTTTTTCTTTAAGTTTAAAAAAGATTTGTTGCGCAAAAATTAAGTTATTTTTAGTAAGATAAAAGTTTGTATATATAGAATTGTTGATTAGATCTTTATTAGTATTTTATTTATTGTTTTTGTTAACAATAGATATTCGATTATTTACAAAAAAATCTTGAATCGCATTGCAATTACGTATTTCTGTCTAAAATATAACAAGATAGTTCGATTTTAACTTAGTATTGTTAATAATTGTCTCGATAACAAAGCACTTATTGTTCTTGTTAATAGCAATAATAAGTTTATTCTTATTTATAACTATAAAGAAATTAAAATTAATAACAATCTAATTGTTAAAATTTCTAACTACAATATTCTTTTTTAATTGCGTCAAAATTCTTGTCTTTTTTTGTTATTTTTTTGTTTTTCTACTTATTATTAATTTGTCTAATAAGTCTATATTATTTTGTTGTATATATACAAGATACTTTTTATTAAGATTAGATTTCTTTAATATATTCGAAAAGCAACTCTTGTTATTAAAATTTAAAAAGTTAATAATTAATAATTTTGTAATATTTAGACTAATCGTTCGGTTCTAATAGTTGGAACCGAATTGCATAAATTATGAAAATACTAACTATATTAGGTTAAAACTTGGCCTAATTAGATATAACTTTCGGGTCGGATTATCGATTTCGGGGAAAACCGACCCGAACGATTAGTCTAGTAATATTTTTATTTTGTTTTAAGAATTTTATAGAACTTAGCAGTCTTTTTGCAATTTTTGCAAGAAATGCAATTTTTTTAGTTGTTTGTAAATTAGTAGACTATTTTTTAAAATTAGCAAAATCGATTTTAAGAATTCTATATATATAAAAGTCAATTAAAATTATATTAACAAATATATTTTTAATTCTAATATTGTACTAAGTATACAAATGCATTTTGTATTTGTAAAAATTCTATTTAGTTAATTTTGCATTAGATTTTACTTAATATAACGCAATAATTGTTTGCGGAATTCAAATTAATATAGAATATCGATATAAGATACTTATAGATTTTGTTCTGTTATTGTCGATACTAAATAAATTCTGAAATAGTAATAATTTTTGTTTTTTAATTGTATTCTATACAAAACTAACTAAAATATTTCGATTTTTTTTAAAACAAGTAATCGAACTATTTTCGAAATTATTTAAAAATATTGTTATATTTTTTATTATATAAAAGCAACGCTTTTTAGAGCTGTTATTTATATAGTTAAATTGTTAACTATTGTAGCAAAAAATATATAAGAATAATAATGAAAGATAGTAAATAAATACAAAGAAGATAATATAAGTAATTGTAAATAAAATAGAATCAAAAAATAAATATATTAAATAAATATAAAATAAATCTTAATAGTTATTTTATATTCGAAAAAATATATAATATTACAATTAAAGTATCGATCTTTGTTAATTAAGATATGCTATTAAATTTAATATATTAATTTCTATAATTTTTGTCGACTTTTAAATAGATTTTCTATAATTTTTTTACTTAATAATATATTTTAATTTGCTATTTTTTATTTTTTGTCTAATTATTTTTTCAATTATATACAATTTTTTACTTTTATATTCTATTAAAGACAATTGTAAAACATTATATTGCAAAATATTGTAATTAATTTGTTCTAAATATTTTATTAAAATAATATTGTATATCTTTATATACAATAGCAATTTTAGCTTGTACGCTAAATCTCTTATTTTGCGAATAATTTTAAATAGATAGATTTTTTTAGTACTAAGACTAAAATTTTTGATAAATAGATAGTATTTAATTTCTTTAATTTTAATTATTTTAATATAAATACTATTATAAAGATTTAACTTGCAATATTTTGTATTGTAAAAAATAACTATTTTTGTCTACACAAACTTAATTGCATTATAGATTTTGTTTCGAAACAATTAACAATTTGCAATAAACTATATTGCAATAGTATTATTGCAAAAAAATAATTAAAAAAGAGTTAAAAGCTTTTGCAATATAATATTATATAATAGTTTAAAAAATATTATAATAGTAAATATATTTTCGACAATATTAAAAATATACTTGATCTAAAAAAAAAATTCTTTTAATTCTTTTTATATTTCTTAATAAGTAGATATTGCAATACAATTTTTACAATTTAATTTGTTTGTTTAGCTTAACTATTTGCAAAAAAATAATATATAATTGTAAAATTTAGTTTGATTTTGCTTTTTTTAAACAAAGTAATTTAGAGTTTATTTGTAAATTTAGAATTGCAATTCGAGACTATTTTAATTAACAATTTTTAGTAACAATAGATATTGCAATAATATATTTCTATTTAGTTTTTTATTGTTTAGATTTTCTTGTCGAAAATTAATCTAATATATTTTGAAAAACAATTAATAATAGTAAACAAAGAATTGTAATTCTGCGTAATTATTAATAGTACTACAACAAAATTTATTACTAACTAAAAAAGAGAAATTGTTGTTGTTTCGACAAAATTAAATTAATTATATAATAGTTTTTGCAAAGACTTTGACAATTAATAGACTAAATATTTATTAATATAAATATAAATTTTATTTCTTATTTTAAAAAAAAAGCAAGCAATTTTGAGTTAATCTAGAATTCGATAATAACTATTATATATATAGTTATTGTAAACAAATTTAAAATTTTTTTTTAAATAATTTCGAAATATAGATACAATCGAAATTAAATTTATTAATTAAATAAAGCAATTTGATATTTGTATTTAATCGATACAATTAATATATAATATTTAAATTCTTAAATTTTTTTGCAATATTTTGTACTTGCTTTTCTATCTTTTTATAAATTTTTTAAAAATAGAAATTAATTTTAAAAGTATTGCAAAAACTATAAAGAAATTCTTTATTAATAGTAATAGTAATTATAGAATAGCAATTAATATTTGTATAGTTAATCGATAGTTTTAAAAGCTTGTTCGCGTTATTGTAACTTTTTTCAAAACAATAAATTATAGTTATTCGAAATAAATATATAAATAGATATATAGTTTATTTATCGAGTTTTATAGATTGTCGATCTATAAATTTGTTTTATAGAATTGTTTTTAAAACAATATAATTTGTAACTACAATAAAAATTCTATTGTCGAAATATTAAAACAGTCTAATTAAAATTTAGACAAACATATTAGTCTTAAATTTTGTAATTCAGTATTTTGTTTTAATATTAACAAGATTTCTAGAGAGAAACAAAATAGATTTTTTAGTTTCTTTTTTATTAAATTAATAAATTGCAATTTTAAATTTTTTCTCTTTACTATTGTTAATATAAAAAATAAAAAATTTGCTAAAGTCGAGATAAACTAGAATTAATATTTAATATAAAAAAATTTAAAAGTCTTTTATATTTGTTAATATTTTTTATTTGTATCGAGAGTAATATTAGTCGATTTATTATTATAATTGTTTTTGTATTGCTAACAAAAATATAATTGTATTGCATACTTGCGTTATAAGTATTCTTTTATTAAACTATTAATAAAAAATTTAATTTTCAATTTTATAAAAAATTAAGTTATAGCAATATAGTAATCAACAAATTAACAATAGTAGTTAAAAAAATTTAAATCTATTTTAAGATTTTTAAGATTATATAAAAACTTTATAGATTTAATTGCTTCTATTTTTTTCTTAATAATATTTAGATCTAGTTAAGATATATAATAATTTAGTATTTTAATACTAAAATAGACAAAGTAATATTTTAATAGAACTAAAGTAATATTGCTGTTTTTTAATAAAACTAGAATTTGATTAAGATAATAAATATATTAATCTAGAGTTTGCAAGTAGATTATAATATTATTAATATAAATTAAAACAAATTGTTAGAAATATAATTTTAGTAATTTCTCTATACAATATTAAAAAAAAGCTAATATATTTGCAAGTTTTATTGTAGATATTGTAAGCTATTCTTAATTTTAATAAGATATTACTAGAATTGTTTTTTATTAGTTATTTGATTTAATATTTTGCTAAAAAAAAAAATTGATAAAATTAACAAAACTGAAAATTATAACTTTTCTTAAAGTATTAAATATAATATTCTAATACAATAAAGAATATATATTTGAATATAGTTAAGTATTAATCTTGCAAAAATTAATTCTTACTTGTAGTTTGCTGTTTTTTTAGATTACAAATATCGATAATGCAATCGATAAAATAGTTTTTAAAGAAAATTTTTTTGTAATCGATTTTAACGCATAAGTAGATCTAGTATATTATTAATTGTTTTGCAATTTTGTATAGTAAAAGAGTATAATATTTGCTTAAAATCAATAACGTTATTTTTATCTACAAATAGTATTAATATTCCGATATTGTTATTAAATTTGTTTAGTTTTGTACAAAAAAAATTGTAATAACAATTAAAAATTGTTTGTACTCTAGCTCTATATTTCTTTTTTTAATAATTTAATATATTTGTTTTATTGTTCTTTTTTTTTAATAATTGTATAAGATAAGATATATTTGATTTTATATAAATTTTATTAATAAATATATTTGCGAAATTTACTTTAATTATTAATATAGACTGCGCAGTTTTAACAAAACTACTAATTTAATTCAAAATCTATTTTTTACAAATTTTTAAAAAAATTAATTTAAAATTGTTTACAAAAATAGTATATTAATTTAATTTAATTATTGCGCTAATTGCAATAATCAGTTTTTTTGTAGCAAAATATATATAAGAAAAAGCTTAAAAGAGATAAGAAATTTCGATAAACAAAAATTTATGATATATAAAAATATTCTTTTTTTTATCGAAATTTAGTATTGTAATTTCTAAGATATAAACAGTAATATTATATATACAAAAATAATATTGTTTAAAAAGCTTTATTACGCTCGCTTTTGCTATAAAAACTAAAATTAAAAATATTTTCTTAACTATTAATAGAGCAGCTGTAGAAATTGTTTGCACAAAAAAATATTAGTTGCAAAAAAATATATAATTTTGCTTTTTTTTACTTTTGTTCTATTCGATTATTATTTAATTAAATTTTAAGAACTCTGTTTCGACTATTATATTGTATAATAGATTAGATACAATATAAATTTCTTTAATAACAATTTTTATTCAACTTTTGTTGTTTTTAAAACGCAGAAATATCTTAGCACAAAATATAAAAGTAACAATTTTGTCTACTTTTTTATATTTTAGTTGTTTTTTCTTTGTTATAAAATAAGTTAAAATATAAAAATAAAATATTTAATATATATATTTGCTAATAAAAATAGATTTAGAGTTAATATTAAAATATAAAATATAAAATTTATTAATATTAATATTAAGATAATATATAATAGATATATTTAAATATATTTAAAAGATTAGATTAAATTTCGATTTTTGTTTAATAAATTTTAAGACTATAAATATTTTTGTAGTAGTAATAGATACAAAGATTTTTGTGTTTTTTACAATAATATCTAGAGATAGATTTTGCTTAAAAGTATTTTTAAAAAAATATTACAATAGAATATAAGAAAATATTAAATAGAACTAAAAAGTATTTTTTTAAAACAACAAACAATTATAAATGCGATTAGAATAATATTGTTTTTCGATATTAATAAAAACTTTAATAGAATTAAGATTATCGATTAGCAACTTTAATTTTTCTTCTTCTTTGTTGTATACAAAGCAAGAAAAGTTGTTATATTTTTATTATTTAATTAAATAGTCTCGAAACACAAATTATTTTTTGCAATAACATTTGCTAGTATAGTTTTTATAATAGAAATATATAAATTGTTTTAATAATTGTTTTTGTAATAATAATAGAATTATTTTATTTTTCGAGACATTTTATTGTTGTTTATAAAAATAAGAATTTTTTTCTTAATTAATATAACAATTATAGTAGAAACAATTAATCTATTAACAATTTGTTAATAATTGTTTATTAGTTGCTCGATTTGTGCAGTTGTTAATACAATTGCAATATTAATATATATATCTAACTAATTTTAAAACTAAGTCTAAAAATAGTTTGTTAATTTTTTGTTTAAATCTTAAATTTTATGCGCTACTTGCTTATTGTTTTTTATATATTAATTAAAGACTTTAATAGTTTTTTTTATTTTTTAACAATATTGTTAAAATTAGTTGTGCTTTTAGATTATTTTAAAAATAATAAACAATAATATTCTTATCTTGTATTTCGATATTGTAAAGAAAATTGATTTTTTTAGTAAAATATTAATTAAGTATTTGTCTTTTATTTTTAAAACAAAAAATTATCTTTTTTGTTTTTTTTAAAAACTTAAATTTATTTAAACAATATTTTTAAAACAGTTTATTTTTTTAGATTGTTAGACTCTTGTTTATCTTACTACAAATTGTATAAAAAAATCGATATATTATTTTAGTGCAATTTTTTTTAAGTATATAGAAAGTACTTGAAGAATTGATTGCTTTTTTTCGAGCTTTATTATTTAAAAAAAACAATAAATAAAGAAATTAATACTTTGTTTTTCAGAATTTTATATTATAATATTATATAGATAGAGACTAGAGCAATTGTTTTCGAGTTAAATATTTATTGCAATTTTGTTTATTGCTATATTAATATCTATCTTGTCGATATTCTAATTTGTATAAAGAATATATTTTATTGCAATTATAGACGCAATTATAGTTTTGTTAATAATTTCTATCTTGTCGATATTTCGACTTTTGATTTTTACAATTATTAAATATTTCTCGATATTTTATTGCGTTTGCTTAAAATCTATTAAAGATAGATTTCAATTTTCGATTAATTCTAGATATAAAGTTAAGATAATTATTGCGTAAAAAAAAACAATAATTCGAAGTTTTATTTGTTTGCTAACAAGCTTATAATAAAGATAATTTATAATTCTCTTTACAATAATAGTTTGTTTTGACAAATAAATTGTACTAAAAGTTAACAACAGATAAATTTTAATAATAATTTAATTTAGCAAATAGATTGCAATAATAGTTAATAGCAAATAGACTATAATAATAGTCTATTTTTGCAGATAGATAATTTTCTTTATTAGTATAATAATAATCTTTTTTGCAATAATAAGATAATTGTAAAGTATTAACAAAGCAACAAGAACTATTTATTGCTCGAATATGCTAAATTTTATATTGTACAAAACTTTTTAGAATTAGAATATATTGTATTAATAGAAAAGATATCTAAAATTACAATTGCAAAAACAAAGAGTACTAATTAAAACAATTATAGTTATATCTCTTTGCTAAAATTGTAATATAGATAAAAAAATAATTAAAATTGTAATTTGCAATTTAAAAGATATATCTATTCTTCTAATATTGTTTTTGAAATTTCTTTCTTGTTAAAGAAAAGTTTAGATAGATTTTTCGAAATCTATTATTGTTAACAAATTAATTGCAATTTTGTTTGTTGTAATTATATAGTTCTCTATTGCAATTAAATTTAGCAACTAAATAGTAAAAAAGTAAATAAAACTAATTTTTAATAGAAAACTCGATTTCTTTATAATATATTTTTAGTCGATTTAGATTTCTACTAAAGTTACAAAAGAATTTAAGTTAAAATTAAAATACTTCTTTACAATACTATAGTACTTAAAAAATATTATATATTGTTTAATATAATTGCAAAAATAAATTAGATTATTCTTGCTTTTTAATACAATTATATTAAGTTATAATTTTAATCAACTTATCTTAAGTATTTTTGAAATTACTACAAATATATTTAATAAAATCTCGAAATCTTGTTTTATTAAAAAAGAAGTTAAAAATATTTTTTGTCTCTTTTTTAAATTAATTTTTTTTAATAGCAAAGAATATCTTATAAATTTTAATCGCAATTTTAATATTTTGTTTTGTAATAAATTGTTAAAAGTTTAATATTTTAAGTTCTTGCTCTTAAGTTTGCACTATATAGAGTAAGACAACGCAATCTTTAATATATTGTATTTTGTTATAGTTTAAAAAAAAGATTTCTTAGAAGAAAAGAATTTAATTATAATATTAATTTTTTTGTTTTAACAAATCTTTTTAGTAGAAGATATTTTAACAACAAAATCTCTTTCGAAATATTTGTCGAGAATTTTATTTAAAAAACTATTAGTAGTAATTGTTAATTCGTAATATTAAGAATTACTTGTTATAGAAATTTTAATCGATTTAATAAATTGTGCAAAAATTGTAATACAACTTTCTATTTCGAAATCTTCTAAATAAAAGTTCTTTTTTAACTTTGCTATAATTTGTTTTGCTAAAAATTTCGAGAAAGTAATCTCGATAGAATATATAAAAAAATTGAAAGAAATTGTAGATTTTTGCGATAGATAGTTTTAATACTAAATATTAGAGCAATATTTAATTGTTAATTTAAAAAATTGTTAAATAGTTACTTTGAAACTATCAAGATCGATTGCTTAATTATCTAAAAAAAAATAAAAATTTTGTAAAAAAATTTCTTGTTCTTTTTTTCGATAAACAACTATAAAAGAATTTTGATTAAGAACAAAAGATAGTAATAACTTAAATTGTAAAGAAAAGCTTGTTAGTATTTTTTTTAGCAAACTAATAATCGAAATAAAGAAAAACTAAGAAAACAAAAACAAAGTTAATAATTTTTTGATCGAGTTTCGAGAATAATAATAGACTTGTTAAAGTTAACTTAATATCTTAAAAGAGTTTAAATAGATTGTTTTTAACTAAAGCAAGATTGTAATAAATTATCTATAGCAGTTATTGCAATAATAAGTACTATTTTTATTTTCAAGAATAGTAGAAAGACAATACAAGTTATCTACAATTTATACAAATTGTAAGTTGAAACTATTAGATTGTTATAGACAAAACACTATAATACGAAAAATAGATTGTAGAAAGTATAGTTCTATTCTATAAAGAGAAGTCTGTCTAAATACAGTTATTCCGATCTTATTGATAAGAAAGATGCTATGTGAATTCTGATCCATCTGTCTCTGTTATCGACCTCCACCGCGATGTCGCAGCTACCATAACAGTTGTTGCTTCAAAGATAGATTTTTAAGTAGAAAAACGTATTAGCTTGCGCATTGTCTGCTTGAACAACATATAAAACTAGCACACAACACAACGCTTTAATACAAAAGAGTATTGAAACTAATAGATGCAAACTAATCTTTAATTTAAGTTGTCAAGTTGTCAAGTTGTCAAGTTGTCAAGTTGTCAAGTTGTCAAGTTGTCAAGTTGTTAAGTAGTCAAGTTGTTAAGTTGTCAAGTTGTTGAGAATGTTAAGTTGTATTGCGCGCGAGCAAAGTTCTTAATTACACGACAAGTTTTGAGCTAAACGTTATAAATGTTGCTCTCGTGTTAAGCGAAACAATTTTGACGCTAAATTGAGCTTGTTTGACTTCCTGTTGCAATTTCGCCCGTATTATTGAGTTTTGCCCTCAGATCCTATGAAAGATTTTCGTTCCCTTACCACCTAAAAAAACGAAATTTCTTCCCATGTGTCTGAGAACTGAGGCAATTGGTAACGCTATGAGAAGTTATCAAAAACTCAGAGTAACTCTTTACACCGTCTCCCTCGAGTATCACACACCAGCCACGGAGCCATGGCTTACCAAAGACCCCTGAATGTTTCTTATGCTGCATTAAGTATATACTCACTCTATGAGGGCCACTGTCCTAGCACTCCATCGCGACATGCCCGCCCCTAGGCAAAATGATGTTGCTCGCTCAGCCCCGTCCTCCAGAGAACTTCGCGCAAGAATCGCTTCAATGTATGCTGACCCCTTGCCCTGTCCGTCCCAGCTCCGAGACCTTGTGGGGAGCCAGCCCCTCACGCCCCGGCAGTAATCCCCCCATCACCACTGTCCATACCTGTTCCATCACTGCCACTCGTCCCGCTCGCGCTGTCTATTGTATGCATCGCGGTCGCACTACTGAGTCGTTTGTCCCTCCTTTGCAATTTATTGTTCGCTGCAGGGGATGGTCCTTTGCCTATAGCAGCCGCGGCGTCTTTACTCGAGGCATCCTTCGCGGGGGAAAAATCGTTAGCATTGGTCGAAGCCTTCGTGGGCTTGGCGGCGCCTGAGGAGAAGTCCTTCCATTTGCGCCAGCCGTCGAAGTCGATGAGGGCTTGCATACAGCCCCATTCCATGATCTTGCGCTCGAGCCATATGTAGCTGACAGGCTGTTTTGTAAGCAATAGTCAGCACTCATTGACATCGAGGAGCAGAGCAGGAGGATACCTTTGTCAGGAAATCGTTGCAGCCGGCCGCAAGAGCTTCATGCCTGTCGCTTTGCAAGGAGCTAGCTGTTAAGGCGACGATGATGACGGGGCTCTTGAACAGGTCCGTATTCAAGAGCGTATCCTGCTCTTCGACCTTCTCGACCTGTTCATCCTCCTTTCCGTCTTGCCCTACGATTCCCTTCAATGCCTTCGGTGTACTCGGCGTACTGCCACTGAATACACCGATACTGTTCAGCCTTTCCAGCCGCCTGATTTCTCTAGTAGCGTCCAGCCCGTTCATGACAGGCAGTTGTATGTCCATCAACACCAAATGGAAGCCCCCTTCCCTCCACTTAGTAACGGCTTCCCGGCCATTCATGGCGGTGTGCCACCGGACTTTTAGGCGCTTCATGAAGGCTTCGAGGAGCTTGAGGTTGATGATATTATCTTCGACAATCAGAACATTGATAGGCGGGACAGCACCGTTAAGAAGGCCAGTGGGGAGTTTTGGCGTGTCGGCTTTAGGTTTGCGGGAAACCTTGTGAACGGCTTTGGGTCGGGGTGAGGAAGTGCGTAGGGGAGGCGTGGCGGTGCGGTGGGGAACGTCAGTGGGAAGGGGAGGTGTAGGTATTGGTGGAGCGGCAGGAATACCGTTTAGATGTGGTTTCTGGGAGTCTGGAAGGAGGAGGTCAGAGATGGCTTCAATCGCGAATTTTGGGGGCAAGTTGCCTACCATGAGCTAGTGCGCCACTGGCTCCGCTCAAGACTGTAGGTGATGTTGTGTGCGTTCGTCCTGGTTTTGGCCGATGGCCGTGTCGAAAGTTGCGAGCGCCTGGCGACGGTAGAGGAGGGACATGTCCGGTATTGAGTATTGACATTGAATGAGGCAGATGGTGTGAGGATTGTGCGTGCCCGCTGGGCATGGAAAGATTCGCTAGGAGACGTGGAGACGGCTGCGCAGCTGGCATGACCGGAAAATAGTCGCTCCCACTCTCCACGGGACGTGAAGAATCTTCCATGTAATATGGAATAGGCCTGGGCGAGTGTCTAGGCGTTCTCCGTGGCACATCAATGACAAGAGCATTCTCCACAGACTGGCCGCCAGGGAAATACAAATCTAGGACGTTTGTCACTGGCTCTTCTGGGCCCAATGTACGCTCCGGATGAGTGTGTCGAAGTGGCTGTGACTTCTCCCTGGGGACTATGCGTAGAGTAACATCTGGCGCATCGAAGCTGCGTCCCAACGAATTGCCATACTTCTTCAATATCCTGTCCCTCACATCGTCCACCAAATCTTCCTCAGTTATCTGTATCAGCGTTGGCGAGGCCCCAGTTCTCTTAACCCATATCTTTCGAAACGACATCTTCTTGAGGGATCCGCCAAAGTAGTCGGTCTCAGTGGACTGTGACTTTGGCTCATTCGAGTGTAATTGTTGATCACGTATACCCCTCTGGTCGCTTGGCCTGAGAGTTTGAGATCCTCCAAGTTCCGAACGGGCTACCGTAGGGTCGTGAGAAATTGTAGGTTGCTCTGCTACCTCAGGGCCGCTTTTGGCGGTCAGTATGTCCGGTGTAGGGGCTTGAACAGAGACTATAGGATTCCCACTCTTCTCCAGTTCTGAACGTTGTGTCTCAAAACTTATGTCAGTGGTCTGTTCCGGTTTCCCTGTAGTTATTTGACTTTTCGCTACCGATGGGATGGCAGGTAGTTGAGGAGCCTCGCTTTCCTCATAGACGATAGTACTACCAATGGAAGGCTTCCTGGTCTGAGAAAGTAAGGACGTTCTGCTTTTGTTCCGTTTGTCGTCGAGGGCGGATAACGAAGATCTAGCGGACGAAGTGGTGGATGATCGGCGAAAAAGAGGCGCGAGTCGTGACTTCAGATCGGTCATTGCGCCTTCCCTTCTCAAAAATCAAGACTATGAGTCTAATGTTACAGCACATCATGAAAGGAGAATAAGAGTGGGAATAGGAGGGAAGCCTGAGCTTGTTCGTTTGCAGAAACAAGGAATTGCTTTTGCATGGGTTCCACCAACGCGTGGTGAGATACTATTAGCTGGTTCGATGAATCAATATCGCGATGTCTTTCGTGCCTTCTAGTGACCAAAGATGGCTCAATAGCTCGTTCTATACAGTTCACGAGAACCTCTATTGTTTTTTAATTGTAGTAATAACCATACCCTACAATCACTATCCTACCTGTAGCAAAATCTCTGCGCAGAGATTGAATAAGGTAAGGTACTGAAGTGAGTTTAACGCTCTCGGGCCGGCTTTCCTCCGATAAGATGCTGCGGTGGCAGACCTTCCATCATTGACAACTCAACGTCAAAAGCGTTGGGCCTCTGTTTGAACTTCCCAATTACACGTGTAATGATCGAATCAGGTCCGTGAAACCACCGATATGAAATCTGAATGTGGCCGAATTGCATGCAATTTCCCTGTATTCCTACCTCTCTATCATACGTCTGATGACCACCGTTTGAGAGCTCCATCTGAAACTCTTGCCTCAGTAGTCAGACCTAATGCAAAAAAAAAAAAACCCCTGAACCGAACCCTAGCGGGTTCGCTTATGTTAGGACCGCGCTAGAACTGTTATTAGAGATTAGTTTCGACGCAATAAATATACTAGCACTTAGTATGTCTAAGTATATTTGTATCGACTCAGCATAATATTTATTATAGTATTGTTTTCTTTTTTTTTGTATTAGATCTAAGAGCAAAACTTTTATTTCTCAATATTCTAAAATTATTTTAATAATAGCATATTAAAAAAATCCTTATTATATATTTGAAAATTGTATACTTAGTATTGCTATTTTAATTATATATTTATTAATAGATTAATTGTAATACTACTATTTATACTCTATTTAATAATATTAATTTTAAAAATTAATTAATTTAACTATCGACTATAATACTGTTCTAAAAATAAAGATTAATTTTTTATTAAAAATTGCAATCTATATATAGATACAATTACTTTTTGCGTATTTTTGCTATTTTGTTTAATACTTTTTCTAGCTATATTATTTTATTAATTTAGATTTATAGTTTCTTCGATCTATTGTATTAATTGCAAGTAATATTTATTATTAAATTTTCTTTTTTAATTTTTGCAATATTTTAGAATAAAGAACAATATAAATAATAATAAGATATAAAACAAAAAAACAATCAAGAAAAAGATTATTAATATTGTAAAAAATATATTTAAATTTAAAATCAAATAGAAGTAGCTAAAAACGCTCGATATAATTCTATAAAAAAAAATTATTGTAATTGCAAAAACAAAATTCGAGAAAAATTTACTATATTAAATATTGTTGTTTATATTGTTATTAATAAAAATTGCGTTAATAATTATATCTTTTCTTGTCTTAAAAAACAATTAATATGAAAAGTTAAAAAAAATATTAATTATTAATTATTAATCTTAAAAGACAAAAATAGACTAATTGTTAAATCGGATTTCGGTTCCAACTATTAAAATCGACTCGATCCGACAATTTTAATATTAGAAATCGAATCGAAACTTAAGTCGATTTCTACTTTTTTAAAATTGACTCGATTCGATTCGAGTCGATTTTTGATTTTAATATTAGAAATTAAATCGAATTGTTAAGAAATCGAAAATTACGTTATTATATCAAGAATTACTATTTTAAAATCTATATAATTATAATATGTTATCGAGATTACAGTTTGCTATATTATTATATTATAATTACTTGTTAGTATAAAATCTTGCTTAATTTATTTTATATTTGCATTACTCTTTTGTATTATTGTTTTACTTTAGAATTTTTTTCTTTAAACTATTTAAAGACATTGTTTATACTATTTTCGATTGCAAAATATCTAATTCTTTAAAAATTTCTAGTTAATAGTTGTCTTTATTTGAAGATAATTTTAGTAAATCTATTTCTTGCAATTTGCTATCTAGTACTTTATATCTTAATTAATTTGCAAATCAATTTAATTGAAATTTTAATTGTATATTTAATACTAGAAAAAAAGAGTTTTAAGAAGTATCGAATAAGATTTTAAGTAATTTTTTATTACTTAAACTAAGAGACAAAAACAAATATATTAAATAAAATACAAATACTAAGATTTAGTTTGAAGAATAGTAATTATATACTATAGTTAATAAGAGTATCTTGTACAAGACTTAAAATAGACTTGTTTATTTATATTAAGTTAAAAAAATTGATATTAAAGTACAATCTAAGTTTTGAAACAAATATATTTAAATAATCTCGATTATTAGTAATTTGCCAAAAATTGTTTGCAAAAGTTGTCAAAAAATATTAAATTATTTTATTGTATACAATTATTCAAATATATCGAATATAAAGAAATATCTTTAATTTGTCTTTTATTTAAAACAAAAAAGATCTCGATTACAATTAGTAATTAATCTAATTTTTATTTATATAAGTTATTGTTAGTAATACAAATAAATAATGCAAAACTAATATATTAATAGAAGAAAAGTTATATTAATTTATTATTTTTCAATTAAAATAATTAAAAAGATTAACTATGCAAAACATTTTTTAATTTGAATCTACTCTTTCGAATTATTAATAATTCGAACTTTCGAAAGCTACTAGAAATGCTTCGATCAAATCTAGTATTTTTAAATTGTATTAAATTATCGAAATTATTGAAAGATATAACAAATAACGTAGTAAATTATTAGTACTTATAGAAGATAATTACATACAAACAACAAAGATTGCAAGATATATTGTAGTCTTTAAGCTAGTCTCAATTAAATCTAGCTTATTTAAGTTAAATTAACTTAAATTTAAATCAATTTGCTAAGCAAACCAATTAAAAGTAGACGAACAACTTTTTGAATTACTTATTTGCTACTATTACAATCTATAGACTTTAAACATATCGTCGTCGTATTGCGCAACACTCTTACTTAATAATAACGTATTTGTTAGCTTTTATTAATTTATTAATTTATTAATTTAAGTTATTTAATAAAGATCTTAAACTTATTTTTAAGCAATAACTTTATTAGCTTATCTATTATTATATTTGCGCTTCGAACAAAATTGATACAAATGCAATTACTTTTGCAAAGATCTCTAATATAATAAAGTATTACGTCAATATACTTTAATCTAGTGTGATCGTTGAGTCGGGTTGAACACTTTTTTTTCAACCCGACTCACCCTTCTGGGCCCCGTAGGGCTAGGCTAGGACCAAGTCGCGAATCCGATTCTAGAGTCAAGGTTTTGTTAGATTGGTGCCAAGAGCCCAAGCTAATCAAGTACAATAAGTTAAGCGAGATGCATATTTGGTAAAATCTTTATGTATATGCATAGAACTCTATTATCTCATCGATTGCAAATGTAATTACTAGGGATGACGCATTGATTTTGATCACAATTTCGAGAGAAGAGCAATAGAAATAAGTAGTAGAATCTCTAGATTAAAACTACGTATACATGCTAGTTCGTTGATCTTCATTCTTCACATCTTCGACAAGTCGTCTAAGGTTCTATTTACTTTGTCTCTACATCTATATTTGAAGCAAACTTCTCTTGCGTTTGCGTTTTCTTAAGAAGACATCGTATAGTTGCAAGACGCTTATGTAGTAACTTTCTTGTTTCGTTATGTTTAACGTCATCAACTAAAACTAGAATCGTTCGATCAATTGTCAAATAGCATATAGAAACAAGTGTCTACCTTTGAACAATTTAATTAGATATGTTTTCGCGACGTTATGTAGCGTTTTTATCGCATCGTCTTGCATTTAATTAATGTAATTATTGATATCGATCTTTAGCAAAATATCTTGACAATAATAATAGAAGTATCGCTTGAAAATTACATGCGATAGCTTTTATTAATAATTGATAATCTTCTTTAGAGCAATGTCTAATCTAGATTTTAGCAATATTAATTAGCGATAAAAAGTAGTAAATTTGTCTCTTAGTTTGTCGTTAATGCGAACATTTATAAAAAGACTTAAGAAGCTAGATGCTTGTGCAAACGATTATTGAATGCTTTTGATTTAAAGAATTGATGTCGCATTTGTGTACTTTCTTGTTGCTAAATTTATAGAGTTAAAGTTGATAAATTTTTTAAATGTCTTTCGTAACATAGATTTTTTTAAGTATTAATTTTTCTCTTTTGCACTATTGTTTTGTTCTAGATTAAGACTTCGATAAGAAGTAAGTTGTTATAACTATAAATTAAAATTTAATTAAATAACTTTTTTTAGATTTGCGATCGTAAACTACAATGCATAAAATGCAAACAAAAGTATATATCTTTAGAGCGTCTCATGTTTGTGAGAAAATTGTCAATCAAAATAATTGAATCTTTCTAGTTATTCGACAAGAAACATTGCAAAGAATTTAGTACTTATTGATCGACATTTATAAGCGAGTCTTTATTCGTTATAGTTATTGCAACAAGCAAATTAGTTTTTCTTAATTAATTTAACTCGATAATAGATAGAAGCAACATTAATTAATTAATAGTAGTTGAAAGCATGTTCTTTATGTGTAAGAAGATTGTTGTTAAGTTAATTAAGATTTTGTTTGTTTTGTTGTTATCGCGCCTTGCAAAAAGTAAATTAAAAAACTTATTATATTTACTTGACTTTGCACTCTTTAAACAATCTAATTTTCTCACTTTATCGCTATATTTACAATGAGACGTTTAAATAGTTCTTAGAAATTCAATCTTTATCGTAGAGAAGTCAAAAAGACAAATAATAAGAGTCGCAATTTATATAATGTTAAATTTTGATGCTAATTTTATTGCAAAAGAAGATTACATAAACGATAACAATGTCGACGCAAACAATAACAATAACGATGCGTTAAAAGTTAAATCGCTTTCGACTTCGCACAAAAGAAAAGCTTCTATAATTCGCTCTATACAATCAAAGTTTTTATTAAAAGCGCATATCGAAGCTTCTAACAAATTCATCACGATTAAGAAAGATGAGTGCCAATACGTGCAATAATAGTAGAGTGTGTTTTGAATTTTCCTAGTTTTAAACAAGCATGTAAAGACATATAATCGCTTCACTCGAACAATTAAGAGATTCGAAAATAAGAACTTTGATTCAACTACGAAGATTACACGTCAACTCGAAGAACAAAAAGATAAGTAAAATTACTCGTTGTCAATAATAGACTTTACATTGTTCGTTGCAAGAAATCGCACAAACAATTGTTTAAAAACGAAGACAAAAAATGAATTTACGTCGACAAAAACGAAATTCGCAAAAAAAGTCACACTTAAAAAGATCACAATTGTAAAGAAGAAGCTCGTGTTTAAAGAATTCGTTAAATCGACATTCGCTAAGTTTCGCAAAGTGATAACGTTCAAATCTAGCATTAAGAATCTCGCAAATACAAGAGATTCTATGCTTGTTAACAAGACATTATAAGTATGCATTCTTTTAACGCTTCTATTGTTGATTTTCATTGTTAATTTTGTACTTTTTAGGACGATAAGCTTAATCACGATCGTTTGCTTCATTTGATTGTCAAGAAGATTGTTAATGTTGTGCTACATTAAGAGCAATTAATTTGTTACATAAGATTCACGAAATTGATAAAGGTCTAGAACGACGATTCAAAGAGCGCATTAAATGTGTTTAAGAGTTAAATGTAAAATCATGACGATGCAATTGAGTTGTTTCAATAAGCTTGATTAGTTTGTTTTATGCTCTTTGCTTATGTGTATTATCATTGCGCTCAATAGTTGACGCGTGATTTATAGATACACGAGCTCAATAGCAACATTGGTGATAGATGTATACTTAGACGACGAGGTTGAAGTTGTTATTAGTGATAATAAGATGAAGGACGATGAGGCAAATTTCGACAAAGAATTGAAAGACTTTATTTAGATCATTAAGTAAAGTAGAATGTTTCGACAAAGATAGAGAAGAAAATGGGAATTGATGCGAAACGTGTAATTTCTTTTCTATTGCACTAGTTGCGACAACCCTTGTCGTTTAACTACTATTTAGATTAGCTAGATTCGAGCTTCACTACGTATTTGATTTTATGCTATGGGACCTCTAAGGATGTCGTAGTTGTATACATGAATCCTAAAACTTCAACATATCTAGCGTATCACTAAGAATTTTGTTGTAACTTCTATTTATTCTTAGCAATAGAAAGAGGCAATAGAACTCTTATAATCTTAAGATAAAAGATAGTCAAATCGTCTTTTAGAACTTTATTGAAAGATTTAGCACTAATATTTATTTGCGATCGCCAACAAGTTTATTGTTGCCTTCGTCTTCGTTATCAAATTGATCGTCGTCGACGATTTCGTTTTCGTTATCAAGTTAATCGTCGTCGACACTTCTATTTTCGTTATCAAATTTGTTGTCGTCGACGTCTTTGTTTTCGTTACCAACTTGATTATTGTTAACGTCTCTCTTTTTGTTATCAAATTAAGTTCTTCGACTTGCTTAAGATATGTTTAAATATAACTTAAATTAATCTTCATGTAGTTATTTTCTTCATTATGCTTCGTAAGATTTACAAGCACTAGACTCTCTTAACATTGTATATTGATTTGCACAAGAGCTCTTATCTTTGAACATTTTAATAACATATATCTTTGTAGCGTCTTAAAGAACTTGTATTGTCGTATTTTACATTATAGTAATTTTTATTTGATTGTCGTTGCGTACATTTATCATAATAATTCGATAAAACTCTTAAAAAGCTTGTTTGAATATTACGTGACTTTAGAAGCTTTAAAAGTTGTAAATTGCGACAAAACTATTTTTTGAATTTGATATCAACAATATGATATAGTAGTAGATACAAAATGTTGCACTTCTTTGTTTGTTTGTTATCGCAAAATTCATGATAAAGTTATAATAAACTTGTGTAATATTTGGGATCTAAGATTTCTTGTTTAATATTAAATTCATGTAGTTCTTAACAATGTCTACGCTTTTTATATTGCTAATGTGTAACTTAAGTAAAAACTCGTTTAAGTGTTTGAATGCTAGATTATTAATTGTCGTAAAAGATTAAACATTTTAGTTAAATACAAGTAATGTTAAGTAATTGCGTTTTATGAAACATTAATTTCTAGATTAAGCTAAAAGTTATCAAGTTTCTTGTATTTACTTCTTTTTCTATTAATAAACTTCAAATTTAATTAAGTTATCGATTAAGTAATTTTAGAGTTTCTATAGTAAGATGTTGCGTATTAATCAACTTGTTAGATCTTAAAATACTTAATAAACTAAAGTTGAATTAGCAAAATTAGATTTAAGAAAACAAAGCATTGCGAATAAGTTTATTGTATATAATTAATGTCGCAAATAGCACTCTTGCATTCGTTAAATTTATTACTTGAACACAAGTATTGTGCAAACAATTTACATTGTATTTGCAAAATAGTTGTGTTGCTTATTATCGCAATGCAACATATAATTTGACAAATTAACAAACTATAATTACGATGTTTGTTGTAATTCTAAATCGTCTTCTAGAAACATTGTTAGCCTTTATTGTTAAAATGTTTATTACATAACAACGTTTATTGTACTTGTTTATTTTGTCTTTATACTTCTTTTTATATTAAGAATATCTACAATGGCGCGAAAACTTAATAGTTCGCAAGAATTTAGAAACTTTCAAGACAAATTTGATTTGATCGAACAAAGTAGACACTCTCTTTAAATTATTGTTGTTTTCTATTGCTCACGTGTTAATAGAGAATGTTTCGCTACAATTGGAATTTATATTTAAGTTGAGATCAAAGCGCAAAAAGCTAGTAACTAAGGATTTAAAAGAGCGCGAATCAAGGTCAAACAACATCGAACAAAAATTGTTGATAAAGAATTCTTATACTTTATTATAGCGAGTGCGATTTGTCAATCGCATAGTCGTTTAAAGTACATTATTACGCACATTCTTTTTGTACAACGACATATTAAATAATAATATTAGCGTCAAGTTCTCGACAATCTTTAAGTCGAACTTTGATTAAATCGTTCACTAAACGTCTAGCGAAAAGATCGAAAACTACGTTAAATTCAAATATCAAGTCAAACGTAGTAAACGAGTTTGATTTAAAAGCAAAATTTTAACTTTAATATTAGACAAAGTACGACAATAATTCAAATTCGACAATTAAACGCGAAGAAAAATTTAGTAAGAAAGAAACGTTTGTTACGAAGTAAACGATTATTTTAACACTAGTTGCTTGAAGCAATTTTAGAGACTCCAAAAAACGAGCAATTGATATAGAAAAGATAGACATTTTAACACTAGTTGCGAAGCGCAACATTTTAAACTCTAAAAAATTGACAATTGCAACGAAGAAGTTTGTAACATTATTATTTGTAATTAAAGTTAAAAGCAAGTTGACAAAGAAGATTATAATTGTCAAGAAAAAGCTTGCGACTATTGTGAGATCAAAGAGTCGAACAAGAGTTAAAAATAATAGAACAAAAAATCGCAAATTGATAAGCGAATTATTCGTTATAAGCAAGACGTATTTTATTCTTTTCTATTGTTGCTTTTTGTTATTAACGATACGAACAATAGTTTTAGAGTCTTGATTTGCGAAACCCTTTATATTCGATAATTAGCAAAATCATAAATGTGATAGCTAGACATAAGCAATTAATTTATTTTCGCGATGAAGTGAAGTTGCGTACGATAGAAAATAAAGATTCGAAAAAGAAACATCGTAGATTTTTAAGTTAGTGTTTGAATTTAAACAACGTCGTAAACGATGCTTATTAATATGCTTTAATTTTAGATAGATTGCTATAACTTCCATTGATTGATTTAGATATTTCTAGCTATTCGAACTTAATGATTGCTCTTGTGCTAGATGTCTATAAAAACGATAAAGCTTTAATAGTGTTGTCTACTAACGAAATTGACGAAATTGACGAAGAATTCAAGTTGAAGAAATTTATTCAATTTATTATCTAAGTTTGGTTACAAAGCATTTGAAAAGAAAGCAACAAAATTTAAGAAAAAGAAGAAGATTGCTTGAAGTTTCGTCGCTTGTTTAGCGAGATCTTAATTTTCTTTTTTACATCACGTCTCTAGTGGTGATCTTTATATCGATATCTTAATTAAATAGACAATTATGCTTTAGTAACAATTGCTTTGTTTCAAATATACGTTAACAATTTCTAAAGTGCATTGCAATAATTTTGAAATACTCTTTGATTCGCAAATAATTTGTCAATATTGAAATGTATTTGTTAACTATTAAGATAACTTATTGATTCTATAACGTTTGTTTGCGTTTTAAACTTTTGTTCGTAGTAGAAAGCAACAACAAAAATAGTTATAGTAATTCTCAAAAACGATTGAGTTACAATTTCAATTCCTTGCTTACTATAATCTTGAGATAATATTAAACTAAAGTCAAGTCTTTAAATTGTAATGTTTGTCGTTTGTCGTAAACGATAGCTCTAATAGACGCTAAATAGTGTTAACTTAATGAGATCGCACTAGAAACGTAATTAATCGAATTTACATTCAAAGATAGAGACAATTCACACTTTAATCGTCTCTTGCAACGCTTCGAACATCGTTTTTTTCATTTTGTAAATTGTTTGCTTTACGAAGTTTTAAACGATTTCTTTGCAAAGTCTTGCGAAGAGTAGCTTTTTAATTAGAAAATTCGTAGATTTTTAATATTGACGAATCTCTTTAAGCGTTATCGTTAGAAGTTCGATCAACATTAGAACTTAACTATAGATAGAGAACAAGTTTATTGTCTTTCTTATATCGCATAATCTTAAATTTCTTAAATGTTGTTGTTAGATATGTATTTATGTCGTTTTGTTGTTTTCATCTAGTTTTTATTTTGTTTTAGTAATCATATTGTTGTTGTCATGCTTAAATAGCCTCTTGTTTGCGTTTTTTCTCTATAATAATATTAGCATGCTTGTGGCGCACGTATTTAGAAGACATCTATACGAACGATAATTTTTAATTGAATTTATTGTTTTTGATTTCTTGTCGCACATTCTTATAGATATTAGCTTTAAACAATAGTTAGCAATGTAATCTAGCAATGTAGTTTAACGATATTAGTATAGTAGACTCTATAAGTGATTTTTGCTATAGGCGAAGAGCTTCCAAGATTTGTAAATATAATCAACTTATTTGTGATGTTCGTCGATGAGTTGTTGACACTATAAGTATTCGATCAATTTACGCAATAATAGTTTATTAAATTGCGATTATCTAGCGATCTAAGTAAGTAAACAAACAATTGTATTTACTTATTATTATTAATTCGTTTTGCAATTGCAACGCCTTATTGATAAATCGTAAATAACTTACTATAAACAACGATAATCGTGAAGTTTCGAAAAATATGTGTAGACTCGACTTGTAATGTTTGTTTATGTTGCTAAGTGCGCCAACTATGTTGCGCAATATTATTTATCGTAACTAAGAAATTTCTTCGTGCGATAAAAAGACAATCAAAAAGGTCGAAACGATTAAAAAGTTTAATTGTTCAAGATTTTTGTCAATTGTTGCAAATCATCGTGTAAAAGTACTAATAATAAACTAATATTATTATTTGATCAATTATAGAAAAAAGTAAAACGCGAATTCTTCGAAGAGAAAATCGACTTCGAATTGCGAACAACTTTGAGAAGTGATAGTCAAAATGTTGATCTCAAACAAGTTAGAAAAAGACTATTGGCGACAATATTAAGCTAGATTCGAGACAAATTAACTTAGAGTCGATCGAATGTTATTCGACGCAAAAACGAAAATAAGCTTGATCAAAAATCTCAAATTAAGCGAACTAGGAATCTTAAGAAGAAGCGACGAATATTCTACTACTTTTTTCTATTGCTTATCGTTTAACATCTATGTAGTTTCGTTGCAATCAATTTAGACGTTCAAGACTTCTAGAGAGCGATATATAATGATCGCTTTGCGTGAACAACGCTATCTACGAAATTGTAGACTTAGATTTTCTATCAAAAGATGTTCGAAGACGAGCAAATAATTTATAAATTTGTCATGAAAGAGAAACTAATAGAAAAGAGATAACAAGAGAGCAAGAGCGATGAGTGATAATTGACAATGTTTATTGCTTTTCTAACGATTAAATAGAGGAATTCGTAGTTGATCGAATCGCTATAGATAATAAAAAGACACTAAACGAGAGAACTATTAAAGAGGAATTTAAAGTTAAGAAAGAATTGACTAGATTTAATAACTACATAATTTAGCAAAAGAAGAAAGATTATTAATTCGAGATTCGTATATTAGAGTTTTTATTTCGCACTCAATTACTAATATATAGAAGTTGCCCAATTAGAATAACTAGTTAACAAAGCGTCGCGCAAAAGAATTTTTTTTGCTTTAATAACGAAAGATATGCGATGTGTTGTTTTTAGACAAAAACAAAAGCTAATGTAATATAGCGAGCATAAGCTAAGAAGTTTGCGTATAAGCGAACAAGAGATTGCGTCTCAAATGAAGAAATTTAAGAAAAACTATTTAAATCTATACAATGCTATGAATTTAGAATTTGAGTATGTGTTTGCGTTGCTATCGCTACAATTTATTGTAAACTATTGATGTGTCTTGCGAAAATAGATACTCGCTTCTTGGTCGTACTCTTTTTTCGTCGATCTTAAATGTTAATTCTAAAGTAAAAGTGTTTTTGTTTGATGATTCTAAGTTTTAAGATAGCATAAATAAAAACAACGCGAACGACATAAGCAACTTTCTATTTAGTAATAATAAATACAATTCAAATAATAATAACGTCAATAAGAATGATAATTTAGTCGAGGAGCTTAAGAGTGATAATAACGAAAAAAACAACAACGTTAAGGACGTGAATATAATAAAGAGTTGAATTGAGAATTAGAATTAGTAGAAGTAACTCTAGCGTTAACTTATAGTTTTGACAACTTAAGTTCTCTAACGTAATTTCTTGATTCGCAAATAATTTTTAAAGATATTTGCAACATTGCATTCGAGCAATCAATACATAGCAAAACAATGTTGATAATATATAAGTAGTAAAATACAATAGTAGAATAGCATTTGCTAGATTAATTTATGCTAAATATGTTATTGCTTCTTTGTTACTTGTCTTATTAATTAAAGTAATTTTAGTAGTCACTTTATATAAAGTCTTAATATCGTTGATTTAATGTCTTAAGACGCCTCTTAATTACATTAACATTATGCACGTATTAATTTAGCTAACGCAAGTATTTTAATTCACAAATTCAATTAATGTTCTTGTTAAACAATTAGAATTTCACTTTATTTGTTTGCATTATAATGTTCGTAAAAAGTTAATTATTAATTAGCAATATGAATGTTTGTTGTAAACTCTTATTAAGAAAGCATATATATGTAACGTTCGTTCTTCTAGATCTTCGTTATCAAAAAGAATCTCTTAAAGTTGAACGAAATCGTTAAGAGAACAAGAAGCTTTTCATTGTAACAAGCCTTTTTTTCATTATAGAGCGTGAAATAGTCGTCGATATTATTTCTCAAGTTTATGATGTGCTTCGTTCGACGAATTTGTTTCTAATCTTTAGTCAATAGCATTATTGTGCAAGAACTTGAATGAGTATAATTTACGTTTAAGTAGCATATTATTTTGATTTGTGACTTGCTAGTGTAATATTGTAGCGACGTAATTAAGTGTTAATGTGCTTAAAGCTAATATATTTAGATTTAAGCATAAGTGAAACTCGCTCAAAACTATTTATTATTTATAGTAATAATTGCATTTAGTACGATCTTAACAAAGATCAAATTAGAATTGCAAATTATAATAAGAATTTAGCTTACACCCTTATATCAAAGCTACAATGCACGAGGTAATAAAATTAAGTAATAGAACAATCTTAGTTACTACTTTTTATCATTGCACAATATTTATGCGAGTAATTCTCTCTTATATTTTTGATAATTTATTTTTGCTCTTTTGCTTTAGCGTTTGAGTGCAAGACATGTAGAAGCTTCTTAATGCCTAGAATCGCAATCTAATGATTATTATCAAAATAAACACTTCTCGCAAACAACTCTTTAATCGCAAGATTCTTAACTTACGTGCTAGCTTCAATGTTATGAGTTACACTTACATCGATAAATCGTAATAGATTTGTTTATTTTCTCGAATCGTAAGATTGTAATCAAGAAGAATTAAGCATTCGAAAAAATTATCGTTCATTTATTAATTTATCGTTAAAAACAATTTAACGAGCTAGACGTTTAGATAAGTCTTAAGATAAGTTAACGTATCGTGGAAAAACGCGATCGAAATGTAGTTTGGCATGTTGTGCAAATGCGTTGTTAGCGATTACATCTCTAACTTTGTTTCTTAATTGTGTTTACTTGTTTAAGACTAGGTTTGCTATATTTGATTATTAGATTTAACGAAATGTTTGATTCGATAATTATACGCATCTTGTTCTAGAATGTCGCAAAAACTAATACTATTATTATTGATTAAGATTAATCGACATGTACAAAAAAAATAAGACTTGTTAATATCTCGTCTTGACGTTCAAATGTTACAAGCATTATTTGTTTTTACTTTTAATTCTTTTGACTTCGTAGTTGAAGCACAATTTGCCACTACATACTACTAGCTACACTTCTAATTAAACTCAAAATCAAGTCACAACGAACTTTGATAAATTATGTTAACAAGTTTCAATCTTACTTTATAAGAGAAGAGATATCGCGCATAAAGCAGTAGAATTTAGCAATAAAACTATCACTTCGACTATTACTACGTATTGTCATACAAGGTCTTGAGAGATAACTTATACTTCTTATTAATAATTATTGCATCTCTCTTAATTTGGCGTCGAAATGCGTAAGATTATACATCACTAACTATTATGTAAGCATTACGCAAAAGCTACAAGAAGAAACGCTAAAGAGTAACTCTTAGTATATTATTGTATTATTGAGTTATTAAGTTTTATATAGCAATTGCGATAGTTATAAGTCGTGACACTAGAGATAACAAGACGTGAAATAATAATAAGTGGCTAGAAGCTAGCTTCATTTTAATTAATATTCGTCTTAACATTATTATGATTATCGACAAACAATAGATTTACTTTGAATCGCCAATGTAAGTAAGCGTCGACTAATAATACTTCGTGCGCTAAGCGAAGTCTATAATTTTAGTGATTTACTAGAAGAAACAATGCTCTCTCGCAATAGAGAATGGTTTGCTCTTTCTAACTACTAGGTTTTGCTTCAAATGTTTCATTTAAACGTCGAGCATTATAAACAATTATATCGTCAACTATATGTGGCGTTTGCTTTGTTAAATAAAAAGCTCTAAATAGATGATAATCAAGAGATTAATATAAGAATGAATGGCATTTAAGATGTTACTAAATAGCATAATGTAATTACACACGTTTTTGACATTAATTTCTATTGCTCGAAAACCTATATTATTGAGATAGAAAACTATTGTCGAAAAGACAAGATTTGGCGAGTGGATCTCAAGTAGTGGCTTGGCGCTATAGCCTTTATTAAATGATTATACTTTACTCAAATCCTAGCTTCAATAGCATATCAACTAGTATTAAAACCCAAAATAGAATCTAATCGTGTCAAAGTTATGTCGAGTTTAGATATCAACGTGGGTACATTATATTAAATGACATCTTTATTAGTTAATAATTGTTTATAGTTGTGAAAAGCGACGATTCTTATAAAAGCTCGAGAAGATACGTTCAATCTACGATAACTATTGTTGCGTAAAAAGAAAGTGCACGATACACAACTTTCGCTTCTCAAAATCGTGTTCAATAAGAAAGGCGCAATTTTGATAAAGAGTCTACTTGTAAATAACAAGTTAACGTAAATATTAGTCTTTTCGCGTTCTTAAGTTACACTAAGATCTTAAAACTTTAGTGCTTTTTCGAAAGAAACACTTCTATAAGCGAATGCTCAAAAATATCGCATATTAAACGAGAAGATAAAATATATTAATAGTGAATAGAAGATATACGACATAGTTGACTTTCTTAAATTGTGTTATAAAGCAAATAGATTAGATGCAATTATTGAATTTAATTATGCGAACTTCAAGTAAAATTTAAGTAGAAAGAGATTTAGCAATGAGATAATAAATGATTGACGAAAAGTTTATAATATAGATTAGGTTGCAAAAGTTGTTTTCGTGTTGTCTTCTACTTCTTATTGTAATAGCTTGTACAATTTGATATGATTGCGATAATTTCATCTTCACTCTAATTAATTTTGCTTGTTTCAAAATAGATTTTCTAGCGATTAATAGTAAGCGAGTATAATTTGTGAATTTTTATTAGATTGATTTTTCTATTTTCTTGCAACTTAATCACAAAAATGACACTTCGTTCTTCAAAATTCGCTAGCGTTATGTTGATGTCTATTCTAAGTAGATTGATTGTCGATTGAGCATGATTTTCGTTAAAATAGTTAGAAGAAACTTAATCATTACTACTTAATTAATTATTTCGCTCTTTATGTAGTAGAACTTCGAATTGCATGAAGGAAACAACGATCAATAATAAAATTTAACAATAAAATCTCTTGTTGTTGAAGTAAATTTAAAAGCATTAGTTACTTTAGTTTCTAAGTACTACTTTTATAATTAAGATAATTTTCGTTTACGTTTGTACTATATTCTATACTATTTCTTCTAACATTACGTTTTTTCTTTAGAGCATTTTATCATAATCATAGAATTATTGCAATTCGATCAAGATGCATTGTTCGATCTAGAGAAGCACTTGAACAACAATAGTGTTTTTGACACATTCTATTGACTTGATTCTTCTAATCTAAGAGTCACTAGAGTTCATTAAAATCTTTTTTTGTTCATTCGAAAGAACAAGCGTCAAGTAGAGTTCTTATTTGGCGAACTTCTACGCCTTAATGATGAAAGCGTAATTGTGTGAACAATTAAGAAGCATTTTATGTTCAAAGAGTAATAATAAAATTAAACTCTTTAAAATCAAGATATAGAGTTAAGACTAATGAAGCATTTGAACTTTTAATGAAATAGTCGAACTCAAAAACTTAAGCTTTGAAGCGATTAATACGAAGTTGCTTGCGTCGCTATTAATGTGCCCAAAGTCATTTGCAAAAAATGTGAAAAAATATTTCTTCATTCAACTTCTACTAATGTAGAAACTTCTATTATAAGACGACACAAAAAAGAAATTGATTAATATTAGAAATTTAAAAATTTATTGCAAAGAACTATAGAGCAATTTTTGCAAAATGTAAGTCAAAACTTTCTTATATATATTCGCTTCTTTTTTTTGATATTTTTAGAACTTAACTTCTATTGCGACAATCAATTGCTAATTGTTTGCTCTTTTAATTACTCTATTATTATTTTTTGATAACATTCTACTTATATTTAAATCGACGTATTAACAAGAATCTTACTTTTAATTGTAAGAGACGAAATTTATAAAACGCAAAAAAATAAAACGATACAATTAACAAAACTTTAAGAATCGACTAACAAAAATAATATTAAATCTTAATATTTCGTTTCGATTATTAAAAAGATTAAGCTTTGACGAGTTTGTTCGCTTTTTACGAACGAGTGTAACAATTTTGAGACGTACAAAGTTCGTTAAGCTAGTTAGAAAGCGTGCAAACTTAATTAGACGCAATGTTCTCAACGATTTAAAAACAAGTACTTAGGTGTTTATTGCTTTGAACGATTGATCAAGTTCGAATTATCTCTTTTTTCTAAAAGTTATCGCATACTTTATTGACATAAATTGGCAATATAGAGAAGTTTTGCTAGTCTTCAAGTTCTTGAAGAATAAACATATAGAGAAGCGATTAACAAATGTAGTATATAGCATTTTGAAAACGTACAATCTTCAAAATCGCTTGATAACTATTATTGTAAATAACGTCAACAACAATAGAATACTACGAAAAGCTTTTATTAAAACTTTGCAAAACGAAAGCATAGCTTAGAATTCGAAGTTCGAGACGATAAATTACATGAGTTATGTTATGCAAATTGCGATCAATAGTTTGTTAAAGACGCTCAAAATACGTGTTTGAAACAAGAATGTCATTATCGAATTTAAAAAAAAGAATTTCGATAATTCAATTAAGAGAAAAGATTCTTTTGAGAAAACTCTACGCAAAATAAAATCGATTGCTAGCTTCTACTATTATAAGTTCTAACAAATATAACTTTTAAATTTAGTTTATTTTCATCGCAATTAATGCGTCGATCGTTCGATATAAAGTCTTTTGCGAACTTCAAACAAATGAAATATTAAGCAAAAACATAAAAAGAATAATTCAAAATATTAAGATTTGTTAAGACAACATTTACGCTATGTTGCAACGAACGTACAACATGAAAAACTCTATATATGAATGACTTTATACTTGGGCGAAGTCAAAGTTTCGAATGCTAAAATCGACGAAAAATAAGTAAAGTTAAATACGCTACATAATAGCACTTTTGAAATCTTTCGAAGAACTTATTTAAACATTAGATTCTTTTTAGAATCTTACGATATGCGAGATTTGAAAAACTTATAATGCAATGTATAATTATTTGAAAAATTAGCGACAAGTTATTGCGAGACTTTTAGAAATAACTTGAACGAAAAAGTTATAAAAAGACATTTAGATCGCTAAAAATTAAATTGATGCATATTATGAAGCTATCTATAACAAAGTAAATACATACTTTAATGCTAAGACTTTGCTTAACTCGTTCAAAAAATAGTCGATGTATAGCGTACGTTACTTTATTAATAATATTTCGCGTTCTATTGTCGCCTTCTATTGCTTAAAAGATTGACGTTTCTCTATAGAGTCAAAGTTGATTATTAGTTAACAAACGACAATACATTCAAGAGTTTAAGAAACACTACAATGATAACTATTTGCGATATTAAAAACTAAAATATTAGCGACGTCTCGCTATTGAATTTAAAAAAAGACAATTTTTAGTTGTTGTCGTGCTAGCTACTTAACGCAGCATCGACAATCAACAAAACGTCGTCAATAGCACACAAGACATTAAGTTGAAGACGAAGATTAACAAGACGATTGTTTGACTTGTTAAGTTCGTCGAACTTGTTAATAAGTTTTTCATTTTAAGCGTTTGAAGCACTCTAGAGTTTCGATTTTTAGCATTGACTCGTATAGTTAAAGACGTTCTAGCGATTCTCGTATTAAATGTTGATGTCGAACGATTATTTTCAATAATATGCGATGTGATTATCTATCGTCGCAATCGATTTCGCGAACACATTGTTAAAAACATAATGATAATCAAACGTACAAATTGGTTTGCTAGGGACATCTTGAAGAACGCAAACACTATATTGTCTATTATCGCGAAGAAGCTAAATTAAGATATTAAAAAAATTAACAACGACGAACCTTTGTCTAACATCACTTAAGCAACAAAATTAAAAAACGATAATAAGAAGTCGAACATTAATTCGAACTTCAAGACGTTTTTTATTGAGTTAAACGATTTGGACAACGTTACTTATGCGATAGCAATAACAAACAATAGTAGAAGTCGAGATCGAATTAGTACGTTAAAAGAACTTTAAGCTTGTTTTCTTGTCAATCTTTTTTTGACATTTTTGATAAATAAGACTCAAGATTACGTCGACAATAATGCGAGAAAACATTTAAGCTCGAGTCATTCGCAAACAAAGTTAATATTGCTAGCGTATTCGCAAAACTCAAGTTATCCTTAATTAATGTCTCAAGTAATTATACTTGTTTTCGCGAAGAGTTGACGACAATATATAATGAACAAAGTAAGTCAAAGTACGTTAATTCGTTTACGAGAGATATTTGCGAAGCGATAGCGAGCCAATACATAGAGTAACTATTGATTTAGCTTAAATACGATAGAGAAATAATAAGAGAAACTTAGTTTTAACATACAATAAATGAAGCTTGATCAATTGTTATAATAGCTAGATTCCATTTTAAGCTTTCAACAAATATCAATTTTTAAAACATAGTGTTTTAGACTTCTAAAATCAATTTCACGAATTTTATTTTTATATACATGACGTAATCAAATAGAGTTGAGTCTCTACTAATTTATTGCTTGAATTTGTCACTTAATTTTTGAGACAAATTGTTGGTGCAATTAATTATGCAAAGCATAAATTCTATTTTATTATTTATCTAATTTTATATCAATCTTATCGATAAGATTGGGTGGATCGAGCTAAACACTTGGCGACAATTCTTCGCCCGCCCCACCTTGTTGGGCTAGGAAATTTGCCTGACCCTAGGGTCAAGGTTGGGCGGGCCAACCCGTTCGGGTTGAAACCTGGACCGACGATCACACTACTTTAATCTATTATTAATATAAGCGTTTTTAATAAGTATTAAAGTTGCTTAATTGTTACTTATTAATTGCATAAAAAATACAAATTTGTATATTTCGTTTTTAATAATATCTATGCGATTTAGTAAATCTTTAAAATATTTCGCATAACTAGTATTTCTTAGAATCTATATAATTTATAGATTCTTCTTAATATATATAAATAAAATTATGTATTTAGTCTTAATAATAGATATTGTTATTAATTTTTATTTGCGTAACATTTATGCAATCGATTCTTTATTTATTATAAACACATATTTAAGAATTAACTTTTAACTTAATTTATTAAATACGTAGTTTAAGTTAAAGTATGTTATTAAATATAAACTTTTATTGTTGTTGTATATTAATTTTTTGTTAACAATAAAGCAAAAATATTAAAACAATATTTTCAAAATTTAATTATAATGTTTTGTCAAATTAACAAAATATTAACTTAGACATTCTATTGCAAAGACAATGTTTAAACAAATATAAATAACTATATATATAATACTTTCAATTGCGTATTAATAATTTCTTTAATCAATTTGTTCGTCTTTTAATCTAATAAATCGAAAAGAATCGTATTTATTTATAAGCAATTTAGTTAAATTGCTTTTATTAATAAGTATTTGTAGTCTATTAAGTATTTCGTTAACATAATAAGATTAATTTATGCATAGAGTTTTGATTTTTCGATTGCGAATAATTTTAATATCAAAAATTCTTTTTATTTTTTTTAGATTTTTTATCTTAAATATTTTTTAAAATTTGCGTTTAAATTAATTAACGTCACTTATTAATTGTGTAACAATAACAATATTGTCGACATAAAGTAAAAGCATAATACGTTGTTTAAAATACAATAATAGATAGAAATTAATATTGTATTGCTTGAAGTCTAGCTTAACAGTTTTATCTTTTTTTAAATATATTTGCAAATATTAATACAAAAAAGATACTCTTTAACAAGATGCTTAAGACTTTAACAAAAATAATAGCAATATATATTTTTATTAATTTTTCAATTAAAGAAGTTAGATTTTCGATAAGAATTAAAGTTTAATTTTAAAGAGAAACTTTAATATTAATATTAAAATCTCGAACAACTAGTTTTGCGTTTAATTTACATAATAGTTTTATTAATTTTAAGCAATGTTTTTTTTTTGCAATTTTTAAAAAATTATATCGACGTTAAAAAAATTTTAAATATTAAAAAAATTTTAGATTGCAATATATTTTAAGAGCAAAAAAATTAGCAATATTTAAATTAATTTATTGTTACAATATAGTCTCTTTATATTAAATTGAATTTCGACAATTTTTTGTCTTAGTTTCTTAAGATGCGTTTATGCTTTATTAATAATCTAATTAATAAACTTTTTGTAGTTTATATAGTTTGCTAAATACTATTTTCTAATAATTTAAAACTTCTTTTTGTACTTATATATTAAGAATCTTTATATCTTATATATAATAATTATAACAATTACGTTTTTTTTGTTGTTCTTGTCTAAACAAAGTTAAATATAAAGAGTAATCTTAATATTTGTTTTTACGTCTTTAAATTAAGAAATTATTAATAATATTAAATTAATTTTGTTTGTAAAGATAAAAAGTGCAATAAAGCTTAAAAATTAAATTACATTTTAAAGATCTTTTACTATAAAATAATTTTTTATTTAACAAAATTATTGTTTGTTCGTAATTCGACTAAGTATATTAATTGTTTTGCGTATATCGTTTCTTATAATATGTAAAAATAAATAAAATAAAATTGATAAAAAAAAAAAAAAAAAAATAAAGTAATATTCGTCAAGTAACAATAAAAAGATTTAATATACTAATTTTTTATTAATTTAATGCGAAGATCGTAATTACGTTGTCGTCTTAATAGTGTCTTTTAATATTGTATTTACTTTCTTTAAAGCAATTTAATTTGCTCTTTTTAAAGCGTTAACTAGTATTTTTTTAAACAATATAATTTGCTTTCTTTAAAACATTAACTAGCTCTTTTTTAAATATATAAATTAGTCTCTTTTATTGTTGTTTGTTCTTCGTAAAATTTGTAATCGAACAAAATCAATTTGTTTGCGCGAAAATCTCTCGCGTAATTCGAAAATATATGTCGATTTTTATTTGTTAATAATAGTGTCTTTTGTTCTTCATAGAATGCGATCAAGATTGTCGCAATAATAGTATTAGAAATTGTCGAATTAAAAGTCTTTGCAAATTCGAACTTATAATCTATTAAAAAATATAACAAACAACGTAGTAAATTATTAGTATTTATAGAAGATAATTACATACAAATAGTAGAGATTGCAAAATATATTGTAGTTCTTAAACTAATTTCAATTGAATCTAGCTTATTTGAGTTAAGTTAATTTAGATTTGAACTAGCTCGCTAAGCAAATTTATTAAAAGTAGACAAACAACTCTTTAAGTTGTCTACCTACTACTATTACGATCTGCAAGCTTCAGGCATGTTGTCGTTGTATTGCGCAACAGAAATTAATTTTTACAAATTTCGATCAAATTTGTAACAAAATCAAATTAGATCTAAAGAAAATTTAATATATTTTTATTGCTTTAGATACATAATTTAGTTCTTAAAGAATTTTCTATCTTAAAGTATTAATATATTGAATTGATATTACATTTTAATATCGCGAATATCTTATTAAATTTAATTCTCTTAATATCGAATATACAAATTAACAATTAATATTAAAGCTTATAAAGATATTAAAATTCTTTAAAATTAAAAACAAACTTTTTAAAATTGTTACTAATAAAACAAGCAATAATAGTACTTTTAAAGACAAACTTAATAAAGTCTTAAATTAACAAGAATCTTAATGAAATAGACAACAAAATTCTATTTCTTATTTAATTTATATTATTAATTTGATAGCTTAAAACTTTATTGTAACTCTTAAATTAAAAGCAATTGTTAACAATATTGTTTTTTAATTAGAGAATAAACAAGTTTAAGATATTGCAAAAAGTACAAACTTATCTATTATAATTAAAAAGATATTTGTTTGTATAGTAATGCAAAAAAATAATATATTTGCTAAATCTTATTTAGATTTGCGCTCTTATTGTTGCTATTAATAACTTGTTTTAGCGCTTAATTTGTTTTAGAGTCTTTTAAGAGCAAAAAAATAAAAAATCTCGAAAATTGATACAAGATATTTGCATTTGTTGAAATTCTATCTATTTAATACTTTGTCGTATATATTAACTACGTAACTATATTAATCTTTAGATAGAAAAATGTCTAAAAAATCAAAAAATTTAGCGTATTCGACTAGACGAAAGCAAATAGCAATTAATTTAATTGCTTAACAATATATTAAATTCTTTCTATAAATATATTCTTATAGTTTCTCGAACAACTAATACTAATATTTATTTGAGATTTTAAGTATTCGATACAATATTTAATTATCTTAATTATATAAAAAAAACTATAACAAATTGTAGTTGTTTTTTAAGAAAGATTATATTAAAAGCTTGTAAAAAAGCTTCGACAAAGCTTGTTAAATATTATTCGAAAATAAAAGAACTTAATAAAATATTATACAATTTTGTTAATATTTTAAATTTTACATAAAAATTAAGTCTTTACAAAATATAGAATAAAAAGAATAATAATAGTTCTATAAATTACAAGACAAAATATTAGACAAAATTTAAAGTCTATTTTTGACGTTACTATAATTTAGCTATTGCTTTAAGAGCAAAAACACAAAGAGCAAATATTGTTAAAAAGATAATACAATATAATAATATATTTAATTTTTAGTTAACTTTTTTTATAGTTTAACGCAAATATTGTAAGATTCTTATTTCGACAATCTTAATATTTTTGTTCGACTTAAAACAAAAACAATCGATATTTTTGCGTTAATATTATAAAGAATAAATATTTAACATAAAAATATTAAAAAAATAATGCTTCGAACTATTCTAAATTAACGCAAATAACTAAAGATATTCTTTCTTATTTAATACTATTAGTAGATATTGAACAAACTTTTAGTTTTGTTTGAAGAATATATTGATAAAATCGATCTTAAATAAGTTTGCAAACAATTAAGTAAATTATAATAATTAAGTACTATAATTATACTATAGATTTGAATTTAAAGAAAATTATTGTCGAATTATAAAATATATATTGTAGAGTACAAGATAATAATTAATGAGTTAATAGAAATAAGAATTTTTTTCGAATAAAGTTCGAAATTGTTTTGAGTAAAATTTATTTATAGCTAGGTTATTGTACGAAAGATTTTATATTTATAATATTGTTATAAATAAACAAATATTATTAGCAATAATATAGATAGATAATATATCTAAAATAACTAGAGACTTAATATTGTATTAAATTAATATATTTGACTTTTTAATAATTATATTATCTCTAATATCTATATATATTTAAATATAATAATATTAAATAATTAAGTCTCGATAACTTAATAATAGTATATTTAGTTTTTTATAATAATAATACGCAATTTATAATATTGTTTAAGATAGTATTATAATACTATTAAAGATTATATTGTAGATTGTATATTATTAGCACAAAAAATTAAAAAAACAAAGATTCGAATCTCTTTTAAGATATAATAATTTTCTTTTTGTGCAATTTTCTATAAGATTATATAAAACAAGATTGTTAAGCTCTTTAATTAGAGAAATTAAATTAATAATTTAACTCTAATTATCTAGATAATTTAAATATATAATTATAATATACTTTTTGATTATTATATTTGATAGAAAAAAATAAAAAAATATATATAGCAAGATAATACGTTTAATAGATAATATAACAAAATAATACAATAAATAAAATACAATAAATAAAATAGCTTAAATTTTTAATTTCTTGCTAACTATTTTAAATTCCAATATAACAAAAATATTTAAATATTAATTTTATTACTACTTACTATAGTAAAGTCTCAAATTTTGTATTAATTGTTTCAACAATTACAAATTCTTAGACTTAATAGTTTTACAATTAATATAAATAGCAAGAAAATTACTATCTAAATATATAAAGCAAAATATCAATATATACTATATAGAAACAATAATAATACAAATAAATAATATATTTATTAAAGAAGAAGTTAATTATAAAACTCTTAATAATCTTTTAAAAAGCTAATAAGATTAATATTTAAATTCGATATTTTTTATTGTTTTTTTTGCTAATAGCTTTATTTTGCAAGATTTCTCGAATTAATTTTGCAAAGAATATTTTCGAAATTAACAAATTATTAATTTTCTAGTACTTGCGAATTTTATATAAAGCTATTATTTTAAATTTGTATTTGCGCTTCTTTTATATTACAAACACTTAGTTAATAATAATTTAATATATTATCTTTTTACATTATTTTTTGCATATTAAAAGCTATCTTAATCGATTTCTTTTCTTTGTTACAATTAATTTGCGTTGTTATATTTTTTCGCAATTTTTTGCTTACTATTTTACAAGCTAAATTAAATATATTAGCAATATATAACATATTAAATATATTATTCAAATATATTATTAATTTGTTTAATTCGAGTTATTAGAGTTTTAGAGCAAAATATATTGTTAAATTGAGAATTTTTAATACTAAGTAAAAGAATTAACAATATAAAATGCAAGAATTAACAAATTTTGCAATTAAGAATTTGATAGATAATATAATAAAGTAATGCGCAACAAATATGCGTATTTGTATTCGATTTTAATAGTTAAAAAGTATATATTATGCGATAATTGATATAATAAAGATAATAATTTTCAATTGTAATAATATTAAATAAAAGTAATATTTAAACTTTAATTTTAATATTAAGCGCGTAAATTTATCTTATAGTTGCAACAACTTTTCTATTTAAATACTCTATATAAATTAATATATTTAATACTATCTATTGTCTTAATTTATATAGTCGATATACAAGTTTATTTTGTATTATTTGCATATATTATTATTAAAACTAATCAAAAAAATAGATTTTTTAAGATCGAATTTTTTCTTATTTAAAAATTTAAATATTGCTAAGTAGTTAATACAATACTATTAAGTAAAAGACTTGTTTTATATTATTTATATATATTATTTTTAAGACTAATTCAAAGCGCAAAATATCTATTTTATTAACTCTTTTGCAAACTATTGTTAATAGAAATTGTGCTACAATATAGATTAAAGATAAAAAGCTACTTTACAAAAAGCAAAATATCAATTGTATAATACTTTACAGATATCTAATTAAGTTGTAAGCAACAATTGTTTTCAAAGAAGTCTCTAAACAAATTCAAATTAATATAGAAGAAAACGTCAAAAATATAGTAGCTAATAAAAGAGTAGAAAAAGAACTATATAATAATATATTTAGATAATATATATATATTCAAAGAGCTAATTATATTGTAGCGCAATACTTTAAGATTAAACTAATAAAAAAGATTAAAGACAAAAATATTGCAAAACAAACTAAAATTAATACAATTGCTATACAAACAATTTTAAAAAGTAAAAATATAGACACAATACAATCTCTTAATATTTAAATATATATAAAGTCTAATATAAATAAAATAACTAATTTTAATTAGTCCAAATTGAGCAAAAATATAATTAAATATATAATATTAATTATCGAAATAATTTAACAACGCATTTTATATTATAGAGAGTTTAATAAGTTAAAAAAAAGCGCACAATTCAAATACAATTAACAAATTTGAAAAATTCAAAAATACTTTTGCAAACAATAAAAACGCTACAAATTGCAAAATATCTAATTCTTTAAAATCGACAAATAACAATACTAAAAACTTGATTAAAATTAGTAAAAATAAAGTAAAAATAAGATAAAAGAAGACAAAAAATAATGCGAAAATAATAAATAACAAATATAAAGATACAAAATACAAAAACAATAATAATAATAACAAGAGTAAAGATAATAATAATAATGCTAAGAATAAAATTAATTATAAGATTGTAAAGATCTCGAACTAGTTAATAGTATTAATAAGTTTAAATATATTATCTAAATATATTATTATACACTTTTCGATAAAAATAGAATCGAAGTTTATCGAGAGACTATAATAGTTGTAATCTATTTACTATATAAATATTAAATAGTTTATATATATTACTTTACTACATTACTATAGAATATTTAAATAAAAAAATAATAAGATTTAAAATCTAATTTTTGTTTATTAAATATGTTATTAAATAACTTTATCTCTTAACAATTCGAATCGATTTTTTCAAATTAATTTTCGATTTTAACTCTAGAAATCAACTCGACTCAACTCGATTTTCGATTTCAACTTTAGAAATCGATTTGTCAAAACTTTCGAGTCGAGTTAACTTAAATCGCCAAGATTCGAATCGATTAATCGATTCGAACTCGATTAATCGACTCGACGCAATTAGTCTAGATTAAATGTTAACAATTTAGATATTTAAAAAATCTATATTTAAATTTTTTTTTGGTCTATTGTAAAGATATATTAACAACTTAATAAAGCAAATCGATATAACAAAAAACTAATATATTTTATTTTTTTATTTTTAAAATAATATAAGAATATTTAAAGTAAAAAAAATATACTAAATTAAATATTAATAAAGAAGTCTATTGCAAAAAAGCAAAATTTTGTAAACTACAAAAATAATAATAAGCAAAAAGATCTAATAGAGACAGAGAAATTTAAATTTAAAAAATAGATAACAAAAATAGTAGATTAAAAACGTAATATATTCTAAAATATATAAAAATTAATCAATTCTATATTAAAGAAAAAAAGTAATTGCTATTATAAAATCGATTTAAAATTTTTTACTAATCAAGATCTAAACAATATAATATTATTAATATTTAAAAAATTTTAATTAAATCTATACTGCTTAATCTGTTATTTCAAAAAAAAATTCGACTAATTAATATAAGAAATTAAATTTGAAGCAAAAAAAAAACAAATCTAAGTATCTCTGATTAAAACATTAGCTAAAGAAATAAAAAAAACGCAAAACAACAAATATTTTTAGAAGTTTTTTTCTACAATTTATCTTAACTTAATAATATCAAATATAATATTAAAAACTTTTAATATTTAAAAATATTTAATTATTAACAACAAAAATCTAAAACGCAAACTCGACAATATTTGAAATATATTATTAAAATATAGTATCGAAATTCTAAATATTCTAAAACAAGATTAAATATTAGATAAAAACAATAAAAAAATAATATTAGAAATAAAAAGAAATAAAAAGAGACAAAAATATAATTAATACAAAAAATACTAAAATACTTTTGTTTATTAATTCCACTTTAACAAAGTATAAAATACAAAAAGCAAAATAACTACTAAACAATATATTTAAAATATTGTTTACAAAAAGAAAACAAAAAAGTATTAAACAAAGATCTACTACAAATAGTAAAAAAAATAGAATTAATATATTAAGTAAAAAATCTTAAAATAGAAATGTCTTTAATATAGAATCTTCTTAAATATTGCAAATATCTTGTCGATTTTATTAATTATTAAAAGAGATAATATTAAATATATTGCAAAAAATATTTTCTTAAAATATTGTGTTTTTATTAAGTAACAAAAAGCAAAAAAAATTAATTTATTTAAATAATTGTAATTTAAGTACAATTAAAGTTATACAATATATCTTTAAAAACAAATTATCTCTTTTATATACTTATATATTTTAAAATTATTTGTAATAAAATATATATATTAATTGTAAACAAAATTGTTTAAATTAATTTCTAATTGCTTAAGATAAAAATCTTTAATTATAAAAATATTGTTAATTGTTGTATTTTTATTTTTATAGATTAATATTATAGAATACAGTTTTATTTTATACAATTTTAGTATATTAAACTTAAGTATAGATACAATTTAAAAAAAAATTATATTAATATACTTTAACAATTAAAAGAATTTTTAAATAGCGCTTTTAATATAGAAAATTTAAATCTTATTAAATTAGATATAATATATATAAAATAAAAAAGAATATATTATATTTTAATATTAAGACTTTTATTAATTAAAATTAGAGCAATAGTTATTGTTAATAATAGATACTTTTTCGAATTCTATATATAACAAAAAAGAGATATAATATTGAAATTTTAAAATTTAATTATTATAGCAAATATAATTATTCGAAATTTTTAAATTTTTTTATTTTTTTTATTTTTTTAATCTTTTGAAAACTTAAGATTATTATAAATTAAAATTGTTGTAAAAAGTTTTTCTATTATAATTAAATATATTTTTAAGAAACTAATTAGTTTGTTTAATTAATTTTGTATAGTTTTATAGAATATTGTTAAGCTAAACAAATATAGCAAGTTTATTACTTTTTGTTTTGCTTTATTCTATTACAAATAAAGTGCAAAAATAATTTAAAAATTAAAAAACAATTTTAAATATAATAGATAAGATAGAACAAAAAATATAATTAATTGTTAATTAATTATATTTTTAGATTTTATTGTATTCGAGTTTTAGTAAATAATTGCAACAATAATATTTTGTTAATAAGAAGTTACAATTTTTATTATTTTTTTTGTATTTTTAAGTTTAACAAGTAAAGTTTAATTAAGATTAATAATAGATTTTTAAAATAAATTAAATAACAAATCTTTAATTAGTACTTAAATTTCTTTGCAAAGATTATTAATAGTTTAATTTTAATTGTATTAATATATAAATTGCTTTTTACAATTTTCTAGTATTAATAGAAAATTCTTGTAATTAATTATTTTATTACAGATATAATTAAGAAAGCTTTAATATTTCTTTTTAAGAATTTTGTTTTTTCGAAAACAAATAAGACTCTAAAGATAGTTAAATAGAGTCTATTGCTACTTATTAAACAAACTGTTTATCTATATTATTTTGTTTAAATTATTTTCTTTTAATTCTTAATAACAAACAGAAAAAAAAATTGTTTTCGAATTATAAATATCGAAAAACAAATTAATAAAACTCGACAAAATAAACTTAAATTGCAATAATAAATAGTTAAAAAAAGAACAACAACAAAAACAAACTCGAATTAAATAGAAAAAGAGAAAACAAATATATAAGACAACTATCTATAGCAAATAACTACTTTAATTGCAATAAATAGTAAAGTAGAATTATTATTTATATTTAAAAAAAAGATTTTTTGCAAATTAATTAATTGTACAAGCAAAAATAAGTTTGTTATTAAAGAAATTAGACTCTTGAAGTAATAAAGATATGTTGTATATTTTTAATTATTTAATTAGCAACTAGATTTTATCGAATTCTTAATTTATTAATTAATATTTACTTTTTTTTTTCTCTATTTTTTTTCAAAAGCAATTTTGTTTTTATTGTATAATTACTTCAATTTTAATACAAAAACAAATTTTGCAAAACTTAATTAATTTTTATTTGCAAACTCCTATTTTATTTTTTAAAAAAATTGTTAAAAAAATAAGTTTGTCTTTCTATTTATACAACAAATATTCAAGTATTTTTAAATATTTAAAAAAAATTAATTTGCTAATAATTAATAATTTTTTAAGTTGCAATATAGTTGCTATTTAGTAAAATATTAATTTCGATTTTAATTTGCAAATTGTTTCAATTTGTTTTACAAATTAAAATATTACTAATAGAATTTCTTAAAATAAATTAAATAAATACAAAAAATCTATCTTTAACTTAATTATATTAATTAAATTTTTTAAATATTAATAGAATAGAAACAATTTGCTAAATATAATAAATTATAAATTAATTTATATTTTTTAATTCTATATTGTTAAGCAATTTGTTGTTGAACTAAATTGCTATATATTAGAATAAAACTATTTTTAAACAATTTTTTTTATCTTTTATAATAGAATTATGCACAATTTTTAATTTTATTATACAAATATTTTTGCAATTGCAAATAATAGATTTTGAATTTTTATATTTTGCAAAATTGATTTGTTTCTATATTGCTATATTTTTAAAACTATAAATATATATTTTTTTAATATTAACTAATATATTATCTCTTTTTATTATATTAAACTATTAAGATAGAATCTTTTAATAAAAAATTTCAATAATTAAAGTACAACTCTTTTTGAATTCTTAATTAAGAAATTTGAAATTTGAAATAATATTTTTTTTCTTATTAAACTCGATATATTTTGAAATATTAATATTAATATAGAAAAAATAAGTATTATTATTCTTGCAAATATACTTAATATAATAGAGATAAAATATAAAACAACAATTGCAATTTAAATACAATATTATATAAAGAAATTAGTATAAAAGATTAATACAAATAATTTGCTATATAAAAAAGTAAAATATATTGCGAAATTATTTTAAATTTAATTTTCTATTACAAGTACTAAAATAATAAAAATATATATTGTATTTAATATTAATTAAATCTTTAATTTCGAATTTTTAATTATTTTTGTTAACAATATTATTTTAGAGTTATTTGAATATCTATAACGCAACTATATTTTTATTTCGATTTTAGTTTTTTTATATTTTAGTATTTGCAATTTTAAAAACAATTATTTTAATTATATTTTTATTATACTCTATTAAAAGAGTAGATTTTTCGACAATATATTTAAAGATTTTTAAATTATTTATTTTATTTTTCTATTAATTTGTTATTTTTTATTAATTCGAATTTTAATACTTTAGCAAATTTAGTATATAATATTTGTTATATACTTTAATAAAACAAGTTTTAATAATTATAACTATTATATTTGCTCTACTATTTATAAGATTTACAAATTTAACAATATTGCAAAGATAACTAAAATATATATATTTAAAATATTTAGTCGACAATAATTTTAGTAGCAAACAAACAATTCTAAAATATTGTTTTTTTATATATATATTTGCTTTTTTTGTTGTTAATTTTTTTATATAATTTGTTAATACTTAATTAATATTGCAATATTAATATTGCTTTTTAATAAAATTTAAAGTTTGTATTTAATTTGTAAGTTTTTTAGTTTATAAGAATTTTTGTTTGTTATTTAATATATTGTTTGTTGTTTACTTTAATATTAAATTTATTTCTTAATATAATAATATCGATTTTCGATATCTTTTTTTGCAAATTTTTGTTTAATTTTTCGATAAAATTGTTACTATTATTAATATCGAGATATTGCTCTTAATAATTTTAGTTTTTTGATTTCTAAATATATCGAAAATATTTAGTTTAATTTAATTAAATTTATAAATCTATAAGTCGAAAAAAGTTAACGCAAAACTTTTAAAAAATAATACTATTTTATAATTCGATATATTAACAATTTCTTTTTAATTATTTAAGATAACTAGTTTTTTTAATTCTTAATTTCTAATATTGCAATACAAATATTAAAAAATAATTCGATTTAAAAATTTATATATTTGATTTATATTTAAAATTCTTTTAGTAGCTTAAATTATTTATACAATATTGTTTTCTAAAAATCTATTAAAATCTTAATTAATTATTGTTTTATTTTAGAATTTTCGAATAAATAATTTTTTTTTTTTGTATCTTTTGTATTATTGCTCTTAACTATATTAAAAAAATTTTAAAACAAATATTTCTAAGTTTGCAAGTATTTTGCGCTTGTTTTAATAAATTATATTTTATAGTTTTTAATACTTTAGTAATACTTAGATTTTTTTTATTATTTTTTTGACAACTTCTATATATTTATTAATATAATTAAAGTATTTAACAATTGTTTTATATTGTTTTTTTTTTAGTTTTAAACAATAAAATTTAATTATTTGTTTCTTTTATAATATTATATTAACTACAATTAACTATAAATTTTGTTAAATATTAAAAACTAATATATAAGTTAATAGATACAATAGCAAGTTCTATATTTATTTTGTTGTTTATAATTAAAAAGAAATTTTGTCTACAAAGAAAAGAATAAAAATAAAGATTTAAAAATAAAAAAACAATTAACAAAATATATTAATAATTGAAAGTTTAATATAACAATTTCTTATTTAAAAATAACTATTAGAATAAAGATATATAATATTTTTTTATTATTTACTTATTATTATTTGCAATTTGTCTTAAAATTGCTAATTAGTTAACAAGTAAAAAAATATTTGTATTGTATTTTCGAAAAATAATATTTATTATTAAATAGCAATATTTTTAATATTTATAAAATTTATTTATTTAAAAAATATTGTTTTTATTTATTTACTACGTAGTATTGTTAACTTTGCAAATTTTATATATTTATTATTATTACTTAATTTGATACTTAATTATTTATATTTTTTACTAAAAGATTTTTTTAAAAAATAAATTCTTTTGTCTATTAATTTTTTTTTAAGCAAAGAATAGCTTTTTTGTGCTTTTCTATACTTTTTTGTATTTAACTATATTTTTTTAATTACAAAAATCGAAATTTTATTTTATATTTGTTTTTCTCTAATATATTTTTTTATTATAAATAAAAACAGTTTTTCTTTAGAAATCGAGTCAATTAATATTGTTAAAAAATCGATATTTTTATATATTGTCGAAAATTTAATATTTTTAATTGTTAATAAGAGTTTTGCGTCTTTTAATATTGCAAAAACTTTAATATTTCTAAATTTTTCTATAATTTTTAATCGACAAATTCTTATTAAAACAATTATTATTTCGACAAATTTTCTTTTTAATTTGTCAATTTTGTTTGTCAATTAAATATTAATTATTTTTATAGAAAAGAACTTTAATAAATTGATTAAAAATTTGAAAAAAAGTTTTCTATTTATTAAATATACAAAAAAACTTAAAATTATATTTCAAAAAATTGTTAAAAACAAGAAAAATAACAAAAAAATACTTAATAATAGAAAGAAAATTTTATTAAAAACTTAGAACAAAACTACTTTTATTTAAAAGCTAATAAAAAAAAAATTGCAATTTGTATTAAATTAATTTTGTTCTAATATTTTTACAAATAGAATTATTCAAAAAAATAAATTATTTTCGATAGCAAAAATTTTAGCAATAATAATTTTTCGATTTTTGCTAAAATTTGTAAAAACAAAACTATAATATTTTTTTGTTTCTTTTATATTTTTAAGTTAAAATATAATATTATAAACTATATTTGCTATAACTAAAAGACAAATAATTGAATTAAAAAAATCTTAATTATTAATTGGTTAATTTTTAATTAATATAACAACTATTTGTTTGTAATTAATAAAAAGATCTTTACTATAATTATTTTTAATACAAAATATATATTTAAATTCAAAATATATTTTAAAGATAAATTAATTTATTTAGCAATTTATTTTAACTATATTATAGTATAATTGTACAAAATATAGTTAATTAAATTTAATAAAAAAGACAATCTATACTTTTGTTGTATTTTATTTGAGACTACAATTAAGCAATAATTTAATATTAATATTAAGAATATTAACAATTGCGTTCTAAAACTCGAACAATAGAGTTACTACTATTTTTAATATCGAGATATCTTTTTATTCTATAATATAGAATAATTTAATTTAAATACTTTTTTTATATATTTGTTATATTACAATTTGAAAATTAATATTAACAAGATTTATGTTAGGATTAGAGCTTTGATAGCTAGTATATAGTTAATTAACAAGAATACTAGCTATGCAGAACTAACTATATATAGAAAATAAGTATAAGTACTATAAGTGCTAAGACGCTAGACATTACTTATAGTATACTTAAAACTAGAGAGCAAAGACTCGAAAAATAATTGAAGAACAAATTTTGTTTAATCTAAAATTGTAATACTATTCTTTTTTTTTATTTGCGAGCTTCGACAAAGCGATATTAAGTTTTTCAATTAATATTTTCAATTAACTTTAGTTGATTTTGAGTGCTTGTCGAATACAAGCTTCGATTAATATTAAGTATATATTAAGTATTACTTAACAATCAAAACTAAAATTTTCGATACGTGTCGAACAAAAAAATAAATTTGTCGAATAAAAAAAAAAATCGAAAATTTTGAAATAAAATATACAAAAAACAATAATATGCAAAGCAAAGAATATATATATTACAAATAATGTTTTAGTTAATTCTTAACTACTTTCGATTAATATTAAGTATATCTATCGAATATAATCTAATACTTAAAATAAAATATCGAGCTATTGTTAAGCAACGAAAATCAAGTATTAAATAATTGTCAAGTAGTAGAAATCGAGTTTCGAGTAATTTGTTAAACAACAACAAGATTAAAAAAAGAAAAAGAGATAAATAAATTTTAAGAAAACATCAAATATAGAAAAATTAAAAAAGATACAAAAGATTATTAATTTTAATCTTAAAGAAGAGTTTGAATTACGTAACGCGAAAATTAAGAAATCGATTACATTTAAGAAGATTTGAGAGATTAATTAATTACGTAATCTAAAAAAAGAATCGATAACAACAAAAGAGATAACAACAACAAAAAGTTAAAATTTGTCGAATTTTAACTATGTTCGAACACGTTTATCTAAATCTACAATAGAAAGAGAGAAAATAACGTAAAAATATCTTAATAGCAATTTATACGTAATCGTGCGTATATTTAGAAATGTTAAGTCAATTTTGATTTGAAAAATCTTTAGAAGAAACAATTATAAAATATTTAGCAAAAGCACTATAGAGGCGACGACAAAAATCTCGAGTATATATCGACTAACTTTTAACAATAGTAATGCATCAATAATGCGTTTTCGAAATCCTTGTTAAGTATAGCAAGAGACAAGATAGTATATCGAATTTAATTTTAATTACAAATATATAGCAAGTAACTTTTAACAATAGTAATATATTAACAATGCGTTTTCGAAATCAATTCTAAATGTAATAATAAAAATTATAGATGCATATTAAGCGACGTTTTAACAACAATAATAATAAAGTACAAAAGCATATAAGTGTAAACTATTCTATTTATTAAATTTTTAATTAGAAGACGTCTTAAATATCTAATAAAATCTTGTTGCGTCTAGATATTCGTAATAAAAGTTAACAACAAAGTTAAGACAATTGTTAATTATAAAATAGTTTAATTATTTAAATCTATTGTTGTAGTTTGTGTAACTTATAAAAAGAATTTAATATTGTAGCATTTTGCGTTTGTAATTAGTAATAATTAGATTTAAATTTACGTTATTGTTATTTTTGCGTATATTGTATTGTAATATCTTAATATTTTTGATATAATATTCAAAATTGTTATTAATGTTGTTAACAACATTAATAAGCAACAAAAACTTAATTTGTTAATTTAACAAAAACTTGCTTTTGTCGAAATATAAAAACTATAAATAAAATATTAAATAAATTTTTATTGATTCGAACAATTTTAATTCGTAAACGTAATTATTAATTGCTCAAATAATCTTATAAAAATTTGCATTTTTATACTTTAAAAACTTGTATAATTAAGTTGTTTTAATATTTCGATTATTAAATATAACTTAATTATTGATTTTGAATTTCGAAGTTGCAACGCATTTGTAATTAGCAAATTTTATTTGTTTAACTTAAGTTTAAATAAGTTTTTGTTAAAGAAAGTTTCGCAAAATTTTAATTTTTTTAACAATTTTATTGACGTTCTTTATATTGCGACAAGCTTCAAATATAATGTTATCAAAAAAAACTATAGATAACTTTAAACTTAATTGTAACAAATAGTTTTTAATAGCAAAAAAAAATAATAAATTAATAGACTTGCTAATATAGTTGTTTGCGACAAATTTAACAATAGCAAGATAACTAATTTAGTTATTCTAATTATATTGCACATATATTCAAAGATATTGCTTAAAAACAACATTAATATTTTCGATTTAATTGTCGATTTCTAAATAAAATACAATTAATAATTTAAATTTAGTTCTTAATTTTTTGCAAAAATATTGCTAGAAGTAAACAATAAATTAAATATCTCTATTGAAAATAATAATAATTAAAAAGCTCTTAATGCGTTAAACAAAGTTAATAAAGATCTAAATAACAATCTTAACTTTTAAAGAGTCTATAAATATAAACTTTTTTTTTTTAAATAATTTATTAATTATTATTAAGATATATTAAAAGATCTTTTCTTTATAATAATATAGCAACAAAAAAATAATAAAGTCGCAAAATATATTTTACTAATAACAATCTAAAATAGACAAAAACTTCAATAGATCGTACTTATATTTGCAATATAATTTGATATACTTATAAATCGAACAACTTTTAACGTATTTTTTGATGTCTAAATACAATATAAATCAATAATAGTAATATTATATTTTCTCGAAAGTAGCTATTTGATTTAAGTGCTTAATACTTAACAATTTATATTAAAGTTTAATTGCTTTAATTCGAAGAATATTATTTGTATTTTAAGACACATATATTTTATCTCAAATAAATAAATACTTAATATTAATTGTTAAGTATTTAATTACAATACAATTTTCGAATTTTAATTTAATTGTTTTGCGAAAAATAATTAAAATCTTTTGTTTATTAGCTTCTTTAATATAAATAATTTGTTTTATTTTTTTGTTATACAAATATATTTTTAATATCTATTAAGCAAAAACTTCGAAATTAAGTTTTGTTTTAAATTTCTTCTCTTTTATTAAATTAATTGCAATAGTAAGCAAAAACTAAATTGTAAAAGAGATTGCAAATATAGACAAATAAATTATAAACAAAACAAATATATTAAGAAAAAAGATAAAATCAATAGCTAAAGACAACGAAATTGTAGATTAAAAAATTGTAAATACAACAATAGCAAGCAACAAAACTAAAAAAAAAGATTTAACAAAGCAAAATTTATCTTATTAAAATAATGTAGATATTGCAAACAATAAAAACGTAAATAATTCTATATCTTTGTTAATTATTAGCAAAATTTAAGTAAATTTTTTGCAAACTTTCGCAATTCTTTTGTTAATAATTAATTTAAACTCGATAGAGTTTCGAAACAAACAAATTAACTTCGTTACTAAATTGTAAATAATACTTAATAATAGCAAGATTAATATAACAACTTTAACTATATTTAATTTTAAATTGTGTTGTTTAAAAATTGTTTATTATTAAAATTAATTGCAAGAATTATTGTTATTAAAAAGCAAATTCTACAATCTTTTAATTAAATTATTTAACTTTGCGTTTAATATATTTAATTAATAGATAATTTTAAAATTAAATTTGAATAGAAACTCGATTTAGCAAGCTTAACAACAATTAAGTTGCTTAATAATTATAAAATATTTCAAATTACAATAATTAATAATAATTTTAATAAATTATTCGACAAATATATCGATATACTCTAAGTATTACTTTTCGAAAACGCAAATAATAATTAATAGCTTTTTGTTATAAATTTTGTAATTATACTTTGCGAACAATATAATTTTAAATATATAAATTATTAAATAGAGCAATTTATCTAAGTTTATTTGTAACAATATGGCAACAACTACAAAATCGAAAACATCGCTTTCAATTTAAATCTCTAGATCCAAATCAAAATAATATAGAATAAACTAATTAATAAAGATTTTTTTAAAAACTTAAAACACAAGATCTTTAAAATTGTTAAATTGTTATAGAAAACTAAGATTCTTGTTCTTAAATTTACTAAATACTAACAAAGATTTAACTAGACTTAAATAATTATAAATAAATTGTTAATAAAAGTTGACAAAATTTAAAAAAATCTATATATTGCGTACGCAAATAGAAGTTTCTTATTTAAAAATACATTTAATTTTTTCAAAATTTATTCAAATCTCTTCGATAATAATAATTAAATTTAAATATTTAATTTGTTTAATAAAGAAAATATATTTGTTAATATTTAAATAAAGATTTGCGTTATAAAGTTTAGCAAGAACTTTGTTTATATAGTTTTTATATTTTGTCTTAATATTATTATAAATTAAGATATTATTTATGTAAATAATATAGAAATTGTTTAAATAAAAATTAAGAATTTTATTAATAAAAGACTAAAATATAATTAAGATATTATATAGTTTAAAAGATATTACAACGTACTTAAACAAATTGTAACAAATAATAAAGATTATCTTGTATTTATTATTAAAGCATATTCGAATCTTATTAAAGACAACAATAATATTAAACTTGTTATAATACTTAATTTTGCATAATTGTTGCAAGATTTCTCAAATTAATAATAAAATATTGCAATTCTTAATTGTAAAAGCGTTAAAATCTCTATAGTCTACGCAAACGCGCAAATTCTTATTAGATTTCTTAACTATAAAAGTAAAAACAACATATTATAAGATATTGTTGCAAATTTAATCTTTGCTTTTTATATTATTTAGATAGACTCTAATAATCTCTTCTTTTTAACAAAAGATATTATAGATTTTTTTAATCGAAGAAGTTGCTTTTAAAACAAAATTAATAGCATAATTAATATTTTTATTCAATAACAACTTGTTAGCTTTCTATAAATTAAAAAGCTTAACTTAATATTTAAACTTCGAATAAATTTGCTTCTTTAATTGCTTTAAATTAGAAGAATTTTACTTAAATTTTGCATAAAACTTATTATAGTTATTAAGAATTATAGTTGCAATATTTATTATAATATTGTCGCCTATAATACAAGCTAAATATCTATTGTTTTCCTTTAATTAATTTAGCATAACAAAATGCTCAAATAACATAACAACTATCTTGTAACTTTCTTTATTAATAAGCTTTAAAAATGCAAAAACACTTATTTAATAAATATTAAATTTATCGAAAGACTTCGAAGACAAACGTTCTAATTATTTGCGTTAATTGCTAAAGATTTCTAACAACTATTAATCTAACAAACAATACTTTATACAATAATCGAAATTAAATTTAAGAAATCGTATATTATCTTTAATTTGTACGTTATACTTTTTAATTCAAAATATGTCAAAAATAATTATAAATTGTTTTAGTTTAATTATTAAACACTATAAAGTATTAATATATTTGCTAAAATTAACAATAATTTAAGCAATATAAATAATATTAGAAGCAAATTTGTTATTAACTAGACGCAATTTAATAAAATTTTAAAACAATATAATAAAAAGCTTATAAAACTTGACGAACTTTCTATTTTTAAAAACTCTATTAAAGACTTTGATATTAATAAGTAGCATTGTCTTAATATAGCGTTTATCAAAAAGGAAATAAGTTTAATTTAAACAAATTTTAACGTAAAAATCTAGTTGTTAATTATTAAGCAACTTGTTGTTAATAACACTAGAACTAAGTTCGACTTTAATAAACAAAATTTTATCTTATAAATTAAATATAACTTTAAACTCTTTTATTGTTTTTTGTATAAACGTTAGCTTCTATCTTGAACTACAACTCTTATTAAGAATATTTAGTTTTTTAACTTGCTAATGTTATCTAAATTGTTATTTAAAATATCAAAGAAACTATTTTTTCTAAATATTGTTAGCTCGAAGTTGCTAATATTATAAGTCTTAAATTTAACAAAAGCTTTATTTTTAATCTTAACTAACTTGTTTTTGCAAAAGATATCTCTATAATATAATTTATATTTTAACTTGAGACATTTTCGACAAAGATTAAGAAACTTAATTTTGTTTTTAAAAGCTTAAAGTTATGCTTCTATATTTTGTTTCTAGTTGCAAGTAGAGATATGTATATTAAAGCTATTAATATTACAAGTATTTGTATTGATACGTTTAGAAAGCTTAGAGATATCGATACAATTATTGCGCTTGTTAATGCTATTAATAGCTCGTATATAGATAGAAGTTCAAATAGTAGTCGAACAAAATTTCTTTATTTGCTAAAGTTTTAAATCGATTTTACAAATTGTTAGAATTAGAGCTTTAATAACTAGTATGTAATTAATTGACGAGAATACTAGCTATGCAAAACTAACTATATATAGAAAATAAGTATAATTACTATAAGTGTCAAGATACTAAACGTTACTTGTAGTATATTCGAAACTAAAGAACAAAAACTCGAAGAGTAATTAAAGAGCAAAGTCTATCTAATTTAAAATTGTATTATTATTATTTTTTTTTTTTTGCAAACTTCGACAAAGCAATATTAAATTTTTCAATTAATATTTTTAATTAACTTTAATTAATTTCGAATACTTGTTAAGTATAAGTTTCGATTAATATCAAATACATATTAAGTATTTTTTAACAATTAAAATTGAAATTTTTGATACGCGTTAAACAAAAAAATAAATTTGTTAAATAAAGAAAAATAATCGAAAATTTTAAAATAAAATATATAAAAAATAATAATATGCAAAGCAAAGAACATATATATTACAAATAATGTTCTAATTAACTTTTAATTATTTTTGATTAATGTTAAGTACGTCTATCGAATACAATTTAATGTTCGAAATAAAATATCAAACAATTGTCGAACAATAAAAATTGAATATCGAACAATTATTAAATAGTAAAAATCGAGTTTCGAACAATTTGTTAAACGACAACAAAATTAAGAGAAAAAGAAAAAATAAATAAATTTTAAGAAAACATCGAATGTAAAAAAATTAAAAAGAATACAAAAGATTATTAATTTTAACTTTAAGAAAGAATTCTAAATTACGTAACGCGAAAATCAAAAAATCGATTATATTTAAAGAGATTTAAGAAGTTGATCAATTACGTAATTTAAAAGACAATCGACAACAATAAAGAAAGTAACAACGACAAAAAGTTAAAATTTGTCGAATTTTAATTATGTTTAAATATGTTTGTCTAAACTTGCAACACAAAAAGAGAAAATAACGTAAAAGTGTTATAACAACAATTTATACGCAATTGTGCGTATATTTAGAAATGTTAAGTTAATCTTAATTCGAAGAATTTTTAAAAAAAACAATTATAAAATATCTAGCAAAGATACTATAGAGACGACGACAAAAATCTCGAATATATGTCGATTAACTTTTAATAATAGTAATATATTAATAATGCGTTTTTAAAATCTTTGTTAAATACAATAAAAAACAAGATAATATATTAAATTTAATTTTAATTACAAATATATAACGAATAACTTTTAACAATAGTAATATATTAACAATGCGTTTTCGAAATCGATTCTAAATGCAACGACAAGAGCTATAGATGTATATTAAACAACGTTTTGACGTTAATAATAATAAAACGCAAGAATATATAAATACGAATTATTTTATATATTAGATTTTTAATTAAAAGACGTCTTAAATATCTAATAAAATCTTGTTGCGTTTAGATATTTGTAATAAAAGTTAACAACAAAATTAAGACAATTATTAATTATAAAGTAGTTTAGTTATTTAGATTTATCGTTGTAGTTCGTATAGCTTGTAAAGAGAATTTAATATTGTAGCATTTTGCGTTTATAATTAATAACGATTAGATTTAAATTTACGTTATTATTATTTTTGCATATATTGTATTGTAATATCTCGATACTCTTAATATAGTATTCGAAATTGTCGCTAATATTGTTAACAATATTAGCGAACAACAAAAGCTTAATTCGTTAACTTGACAAAAACTTGCTTTTGTTAAAATATAAAAATTATAAATAAAATACTAAATAAATGTTTATTAATTCGAGCAATTCTAATTCGTAAACGTAATTGTTAATTGCTTAAATAATTTTATAAAGATTTGTATTTTTATACTTTAAAGATTTGTATAATTAAGTTGTTTTAATATTTCAAATATTAAGCATAACTTAATTGTTAATTTTAAATTTTAAAATTGCAACGCATTTGTAATTAGTAAATTTTATTTATTTAACTTAAGTTTAAATAATTTTTTGTTAAAAAAAGTTTTGTAAAATCTTAATTTTTTTGACAATCTTATTAATGTTTTTTATGTTGCAACAAGCTTTAAACGTAATATTGTTAAAAAAAATTATAAATAACTTTAGATTTAATCGTAACAAATAGTCTTTAATAACAAAAAAAATTAATAAATTAATAAATTTGTTAATGTAATTGTTTGCGACAAATTTGACAATAACAAGATAACTAATCTAGTTATTTTAATTGTATTGCACGTATATTCGAAGATATTATTTAAAAGCAACATTAATATTTTTGATTTAATTGTCGATTTCTAAGTAAAATACAATTAACAATTTAGATTTAATTCTTAATCTTTTGCAAAAACGTTGTTAAAAATAAACAATAAGTTAAGTGTTTTTATTAAAAACAATAATAATTAGAAAGTTTTTAATGCGTCAAACAAAATTAATAAAAATCTAAATAATAATTTTAATTTTTAAAGAATTTATAAGTATAAACTTCTTACTCTTAAATAATTTATCAATTATTATTAAAATATATTGAAAAATCTTTTCTTTATAATAATATAACGACAAAGAAATAATAAAATCGCAAAATATATTTTGTTAATAACAATCTAAAATAGACAAAAATTTTAATAAATTATATTTATATTTGTAATGTAATTTGATATATTTGTAAATTAAATAACTTTTAACGTATTTTTTAACGTTTAAATATAATATAAATCAATAATAGTAACGCTATACTTTTTCGAAAATAATTGTTCGATTTAGATGTTTAATACTTAACGATTTATACTAAGACTTAATTGCTTCGATTCGAAAAATATTATTTGTACTTCGAAATATATATATTTTGTTTCGAACAAATAGATACTTAGCATTAATTATTAAATATTTAATTACAATATAGTTTTTAAGTTTTAGTTTAATTATTTTGCGAAAAGTAATTAAAATCTTTTGTTTACTAATTTTTTTAACATAAATAATTTGTTTTATCTTTTTGTTATATAAATATATTTTCGATATTTGTTAAACAAAAACTTCGAGATCAAGTTTTGTCTTCAATTTCTTCTCTTTTATTAAATTAATTGCGACAACAAATAAAAACTAAGTTGTAAAAAAGATTGCGAATGTAAATAAATAAATTGTTAATAAAGCAAATATATTAAGAGAAAAAACAAAATCGACAATTAAAGACAACAAAATTGTAGATTAAAAAATTATAAATGCGACAATAGTAAACAACAAAATTAAGAAAAGAGATTTAGCAAAGCAAAGTTTATCTTATTAAAGTAATGCAAATATTGTAAACAATAAAAGCGTAAATAATTTTATATCTTTATTAGTTATTAACGAAATTTAAGTAAATTTCTTGCAAGCTTTTGCGATTTTTTTGTTAATAATTAGTTTAAACTTAATAAAGTTTTGAAGCAAATAAATCAACTTCGTTATTAAATTGTAAATAACACTTAATAATAGCAAAATTAATATAACAACTTTAATTATATTCGATCTTAAATTGTATTGTTTAAAAATTATTTATTGTTAAAACTAATTGCGAAAATTATTGTTATTAAAGAGCAAATTTTGCAATCTTTTAATTAGATTGTTTAACTTTACACTTAGTACGTTTGATTAATAAATAATTTTAAAATTAAATTTAAACAAAAATTCGATTTAGCGAACTTAATAACAATTAAGTTGCTTAATAGTTATAAAATGCTCTAAATTACAATAATCGATAATAATTTTAATAAGTTGTTTAACAAATGTATCGATATACTTTAAGTGCTACTTCTCGAAAGCGCAAACAATAATTAATAGCTTTTTATTATAAATTTCGTAGTTATATTTTGCGAACAATATAATTTTAAATATGTAGATTATTAAATAAAGCAATTTATTGAAGTTTATTTGTAATAGCACAACAACAATTACGAAATTAAAAACATCGCTTTCGATTTAAATCTCTAGATTAAAATCGAAATAATACAAAATAAATTAATTAATAAAGACTTTTTTGAAAGCTTGAAACGCAAGATCTTTAAAATTGTTAAATTGTTATAAAAAATTAAGACTTTTGTTTTTAAGCTTATTAAGCGCTAATAAAGATTTAATTAAACTCGAATAATTATAAATAAATTGTCGATAAAAATTGACAAAATCTAGAAAGACTTGTATATCGCGTACGCAAATAGAAGTTTTTTACTTAAAAATACATTTAATTTTTTCGAAATTTATTTAAATCTCTTTAATAATAACAATTAAATTTAGATATTTAATTTGCTTAATAAAGAAAATATACTTGTTAATATTTAAATAAAGATTTGCGTTATAAAGCTTAGCAAGAACTTTATTTATATAATTCTTATATTTTGTCTTAATGTTACTATAAATTAAGATATTATTTATGTAAACAATGCAAAAATTGTTTAAATAAAGATTAAAAATCTTATTAATAAAAGATTAAAATACAATTAAGATATTATATAGTTTAAAAGACATTATAACGTATTTAAATAAATTATAACAAATAATAAAGATTATTTTGTGTTTATTATTAAAACGTATTCGAATTTTGTTAAAGACAACAATAATATTAAACTTGTTATAGTACTTAATCTTGTATAATTGTTGCAAGATTTCTTAAATTAACAATAAAATATTGCGATTCTTAATTGTTAAAGCGTTAAAATTTTTATAATTTACGCAAATGCACAAACTCTTATTAAGCTTCTTAATTATAAAAATAAGAACAATATACTATAAAATGTTGTTGCAAATTTAATTTTTGTTTTTTATGTTATTTAAATAAACTCTAATAATCTCTTCTTTTTAACAAGAAATATTATAGATTTTTTTAATTAAAAAAGTTGCTTTTAGAACAAAATTAATAGCATAATTAATGCTTTTATTTAATAACAACTTGTTAACTTCTTATAAATTAAAAAATTTAACTTAGTATTTAAACTTTAAGTAAATTTGCTTCTTTAATTACTTTAAATTAGAAAAATTTTGTTTAAATTTTGCATAAAACTTATTGTAATTATTAAAAATTATAATTGCAACATTTATTGTAACATTGTTATTTATAGTGCAAGTTAAGTATTTATTATTTTTCTTTAATTAATCTAGTATAACAAAATGCTTAAATAGAATAATTATTGTTTTGTAACTTTCTTTGTTAACAAACTTTAAAAATGCAAAGATATTTATTTAATAAATATTAACTTTATTAGAAGACTTTGAAGACAAACGTTTTAGTTGCTTGCGTTAATTGTTAAAGATTTCTAATAATTATTAATTTAACAAGTAGTGTTTTATGCAATAATTAAAATTAAACTTAAGAAATTGTATATTGTCTTTAATTTATATATTATGTTTCTTAATCTAAAATATATTAAAAATAATTACAAATCGTTCTAGTTTAATTATTAAATATTATAAGATATTAATATGTTTGTTAAGATTAATAATAGCTTAAGCGATATAAATAATATTAGAGATAAATTTGTTATTAATTAAACGCAATTTAATAAAATTTCGAAACAATATAGTAGAAAGCTTATAAAGTTTAACGAACTTCTTATTTATAAAAAATTTATTTGTTACGTTGCTATCTAGGCGACTAGAGTATTAGGATAGATTAATATTGTTAAAGAAATTTGTAGACGTTTTTAGATAATGTAAGCAATTACTTAATAACAAGAGTTTGCAACTTGTATCTATAATAAAGAATAACTTAATAAATAAGTTGAACACAATCTATAAGAAAGTCGTATCTAGGAAATCTATATACTAAAGAAAATTCTTCTTGTTCTTTATGTTCGTTGTCAAGCATATCGAGCTTTATTCGCTTTGTTCGTTGTCGAACATGTTGAACTTTGTTCGCTTTGCTTGTTGTCAAATATATCGAATTCGCTCATTAGCGTATCGAGCAATGTTCGTTTGTTAAGTTATTAAACATGCAAATAATTGTACTATATGTTATAGACTACTTTGTAAAATATATACTAGCTATAACGAATTAAAGTCGTAACACTATTTCTCTTCTTCAAATCTTTTTGTCTCGAAAAACGAATGCTTACATGTTATGTTTTTTTATTAAAATCGTATTTGTCTTGTCTTTAAAATAAATTATTACGAAACATTTGTTAATTTCGTTTGTGAACGTTGTTGTTGTATTAACAAGCCTTGCATTGCTATAAAAGATTCGTCATTTTATCTAAAGTGTTCGAAATGTGTTTATGCGAACAAATTGTGTGTAAATATGTTGTAAGCTTCTTTAAATTATACTAGAAAAAATCTATTCTCTAAAGTGACAAAGAATAAAATCGTATTAATAATTATAATTATGCGATTACTTCGTAATAAGAAAATGCTAAAGAAAGTCGATGCAAAGACGAAGCGAAAAACATAGTGTTTATTATCTAATATAGAGAAGTCGAATGTTATAGAGTCGTCAAATTGTTTTGTCGCAAATGCTTTGATTAAAACATCTTTTATCATTTGGTTTTCTCTTGCTATGCTAGATAATCTTTCGAGCGTTAATGGAATTTTTGAATAAGAACATGGCAATCGTCGAGATTACTAGTTGATTCTTACGTATTTTTCGTCGTAGAGTATTCTTTTCACTTTATAAGATATTGTTGACCTTGTTGTTCTAAAATTCTCTTAATCTTAAATTAATTTTTTTTTTGTAATTTGTAATGAAATGTTTTCTATATAGACGTATTTGAGTCGATTGATTTCAACAATAATATATGAAATACTAGAAATACTTTAGCGTTCTTAGGTAAGTCGAGTTTGTAATTGATTGATCTCTTAGTTTTCTTAACAAGAAACGATTCGATTTTAACATGATTTAATTTCTTGCTTGATTTCTTTGTTCTAAGATTTTTTGTAAAAAAATATACTTTATTTCTCTCTTTTAGTTAAGATGTCGTTTTTCGTTTTTGTTTTAATATCTAGTTAACTTTTTTTGCATTTTTAAGATGTTGTCGTGTATCTTTTTTAATGTCGTTATTCTTTTAATAATTGATTGCGTAGACAAATGCGTGCGTTCTTTCTTAAAGAGATTTGATTTCTTACTATAGTTAACGAAGAATGAAGTTATTTTAGTGATATTTGAAACCTTAGCATTGAGTGCTAATTGTGTCATAGATAGAAGTAATATTTAATTGCTATAAGTATTGTTGATGTAATGTCTCAAATATTGCTTAAGACTCTAGTTTGTTCTCTCTATTTAATCATTCGTAATTAAGTGATAGACAATAGACATTTAAAGTCTTGTATCTAACATTAAGAGAAACGTCTTTTAATAGTTAGACGTGAAGAGTTTGTCTTTGTTACTAATTAATCTTTTAAGTATATTGTGATATTGTATAAGTCGATTCAATATAATGTATTTTAATTGTTTTGCGATAAACTTCTCTTTGCATGCGATAATATGTAAGTACTTGATAAACTTATTAATTATTACTAGTATCGAATTATATTTGTCTTTAGTTGCTAGATTCGTCGATTTAAGCAATTTAATAATAAAGTTTATCGTGACTTTATCTTATAACGATTCAAGTAATTTCTAATATTAGATTTCGTCATAGCTCGCGTACGTATCATGTTTGTTCTATTAACAATTAAGACATCGTTTAATGTATATTTCGATAGCTTGTCTCATCTATAAGAACTAACAATGCTAGCGTAAAAGTTGAAGAATTTTCGTCACTTCTAGATGCTTTTGCAATGATTTATTATGATACTCTTTTATACATTCGTTAATCTTATTAATAAATATTTGAAGTTTTTCTTTCTTTATTAAAAACTCTTTTATATTATCTTAAAGTATTTGTAGTGTAGTATTTAATTTATGTTTGTTTGCTAATAGTGATTCATTTTAGTTGATCTTAAGTATGTTGTGATTAAACAATTTCTTCGTTTCTATATGATTATTTCTTCTACTAAGTGCGTCTACTTTGTCATTATTTTTGTCTAAAATATATTGTATTTTAAACTTGTATTGTTCAAGTCTCTTTAATTATCGCATTTGTTTTTTGTTTAGTTGCTTAATAGTAGTAAAGTGCACAAAATTTTTATAATTTGTGAGAATCGTAAGTTCGAATGATTTTTTCATGTATACTTTTCATGATTCTAAGAAGACTACTATAGCGAGTAGTTTTTTATCGTAAACATTATAGTTTTGTTTAATTAATAAGAGTTTTTTCGAAAGATATGTTATTAAATATTATATATCTTTATATCTCTAATTAAAGCATGCATCAATAACTAGATTTAATGCGTCAATTTTAATTCTACTTAATAATCGCGAATTGTACATTTTTAATATTGATTTCTTTAAGCATTCTAGCTTAAGATTTTGAAATAATTTTTCTTCTACGAATTCTTATAATTATGACGTATTTTTCTTCGTAAAATTTGTTAATAATATCACGTTTATTAAGTAATTTTTAATGAACTTTTTGTTGTAGTTTATGAAATTTAGAAAAAATTGTATCTCTTTAACATTTGTTAATAATTTTTATTCTTTAATTGTTTATAGTTTCTTGAAATTCATGCGTATTTCGTGTCGTTTAACGACAAATTTAAGAAAATTAACTTTCTTTTAATAAAATTCGCATTTCTTTAACTTAAAATGTAAGTTTTTTATGTTTAAATATTTTAATACTTTGAAGATATAATTAACATACTTTTTTAAAAATTTTGAGTAAATTATAATGTCGTTCAAGTATGCTATGACAAATCGATTCAAATATTGTCGTAATATATCATTAATTATTTTTTGACACGTTGCTAGGGCGTTTGTGAGCTCGAACGACATTATTGTGTATTTGTATAATTTATATCGTATGCGAAAAGCTATCTTTTATTCTTCTCTTGTCTTTATTCTAATCTAATTGTACGCTTTTTGTAAATTTAATTTAATAAAGTACTTTGCTTCAAATAGTCGATTTTAAAGTTCGTTAATGTTAAGTAATAAATATTAATTTTTGATCGTAATATTGTTTAGCTTTTAATAATCGACACATAAATAAAGAATTTTATTCTTCTTTAATACAAAGAGAATCAAGTATCTTGTCTATGATTAAGATTTTTTAATGAATTTTTTCTTTTTGTTTTTTGCCAAGTATTTGCGAAGTACTTCGAGCTTCTTCTTAGATAAAACATATATAGATTTAAACGTAAGCTACTTGTTTAATTTAAGTTTAATTTCGTGATTTTACAATTAATGTTTAGAGAGAGTCTCTATTGTTTTTTTTTCTTAAAATAGATGCTCTTAATTGTTATATATTCGTAATACGTGCTTTAGCGATTTCTTCATTATATTAAATAGTTCAAGGCTTCTAGAAAATTCGTAATTTTCTTCATTTACTTTGATTTTGTAATTTAACTAATCTTTGCTAGTGTCTATTAAGTTGAACTTTGTTAAATCGTTTTTTTGCAAAGATGCAAGTTCGCTACTTGCGATCGATTTTTAATTTGTTCTTTTATTTATTATTGAACGTTATTGATGCGCAAGTTGAATGTGAATTACGTGATCACATTGCGCAAATTTGAGTATTTGTATATTCTAATTAACTTCTAGATTGTGTTGCTTCAATCAAGACATTTCTAGAACAATATTATAAATAATTATTCTTACTATATTAAAGATTAGTTTCTCGTGATGTTGTTAAATAGCTATCAATAATGATTTTGTTTCTTTATTCACTCTTTTATTCTTGTTAAGTAATGAATTTTCATCTATAATCATTAGATTATATGCGTTAGACTTCTTTTAAGTAAGATACTCTTTTCTCTTAACAAGAGCTTTGATCATAAAATTATTTATTACATTAGAATTGATCATTGCAATAAGTCGTCGTTCATTGACTTTAATTAATGTGATAAAACATCGTGCGTGTGCTATTAAATTTAGTTGCTATTGTTGAGCTAACATATTGCATTTCTTTGATATGCTTTTTACTAAAGAATTTGAACTTTTTTTTGTTTTTGTGTTGCGACTTTTGCTTCGAACGTCTACTTGCGCTAAGCTTTCTTCTTATGCTAAATTAATAACTTTGGCTTTCTAAAGAATTAATTGACTTATTTTTTATTTTTTAAATAAGTCTAGCATGAGTCGTTATAATATTTTGTTCAACTAAATGTTGTATGTTTCTTTGCTTTCTTTATCTTCTTTTAAGATAGATTTACACTACTTAGTTGTCGTTCGATTTCATCAAAAATTTCTCTTTTTATAGTGGCGTCGCTTTCTAGCGCTTTCTCGCATTTGTCTACGATTTAATTTATTTTTTTCTCTCTTAATAAGCTAGCTAAAGCGTTAAGATAATTCGTAATGTTGTTTAGACATTCGTGAAAGTTCTTTTAGTTATATTCGTCGTCTAAGTTTGTTACTAGATGAAGATATGACGTTCTTGATCGTTGTGTTCTTATAGTTTCATTAAGTATTTAATTAACTTCTTGCGTAAATGCGAATGCCTTGTTTAATAATGTTTTATCTAGAACTTTCTATAACTAATTTGGGTTTTCTATCAAATAATAGTTGTCGTTCAATCTAGTTTTAAGGGTTTTCGTCTCTATGTCAATTTGCTTCTTAATATCGTTTTAACTATTAAATATTTCTCTTAACATAGCATTGATTTGTCGACGATTTATTAAGTTTCGTGATTAATAATCTTTTGCGAAGTGACTCGATTTGTCACATAAATAACACGTTTTTTAGAATTTGTTATTTTGCTTTTTCTTAAAGTTTTTCTCTTTACGTTGTTGAATGAAATTTAGTTTCATAGATGCAAATCTACGATAATTAAAATTATTGTACTTCTAATTAGAACGAGATTCTCTCTATTAATATTCGATCGTTGATTCAAAGAAAATTTTTACTCTTTCTTAAGATTGATCGTATCTTTTTTTCATAGCTCTTTTATACAATTTGTTGTTAAAATCGATAACTACTTTAATGAGATTAAACATGTCGTTAATGCGTTTTTCGTTACGCATAATTTCGTCTTTAAGATTGTTTTTTAAATTTCGTCGAAACATTGTTATGAGTGCGACATCGTTTCATTTGATTAAATTGATATATTTTTAAAATCTAGCGACGTAATTTGTTGCAAAGGTTCGTTGAGTTAAATGCTAAATCACTCTTTTTACGATTTGTTTCTCGTTAGATGTTTTAAAGATTCTTCGAAGCTCTCTTTTAAAGTTGTCGAAATTTGTGAACATCGCACGAGGGTTTTCGTTATAATTTTTCAAGTACTTGCGTAAGTTTAACTTGAGTTAATGTTAAACTCTTTCTTTAAAAAATGTTGATGCGAAAATTGTCTTTTTGTTCGCTAAAACAAGATAAAAGATAAAATAAATATTTATTTGCATAAGTTAATTCTCTAGGTCGATGCGATCTTCATAATAAATGTTAGATTTATTTATTTTAATTTTGTTATCTTTTTCGATAGAGAGTTGACGTGATGTTGATGAGCTAGTGTTCAAGATAGGGGCGCGTTGATCTAATATAGACATTCTTAGAGTGTTCAAAGTGTTACGTTGCTATCTAGGCGACTAGAGTATTAAAATAGATTAATATTGTTAAAGAAATTTGTAGACGTCTTTAGATAATGTAAGCAATCACTTAATAACAAAGATTTGTAGCTTGTATCTATAATAAAGAGTAACTTAATAAATAAGTTGAACACGATTTATAAGGAAGTCGTGTCTAGAGAATCTATATACTAAAGAAGATTCTTCTTGTTCGTCATGTTCGTTGTCAAGCATGTCGAGCTTTGTTCGCTTTGCTCGTTGTTAAGCATGTTGAGCTTTGTTCGCTTTGTTCGTTATCAAATATGTCGAACTCGTTTACTAGCGTGTTGAGCAATGCTTATTTGTCAAGTCGTTGAGTATGTAAGTAATCGTACTATATGCTACAAACTACTCTGTAAAGTATATACTAGCTATAACGAGCTAGGATCGTAACATTATTAAAGACTTCGATGTTAATAAGCAATATTATTTTAATATAGCGTTTATTAAAAAGCAAATAAACTTAATTTAAACAAATTTTAACGTGAAAATTAAATTACTAATTATTAAGTAATTTGTTGTTAATAGCGCTAAAATTAAGCTTAATTTCGACGAACAAAATCTTATCTTATAAGTTAAATATAACTTTAAGCTCTTTTATTATCTTTTATATAAGCGTCAATTTTTAAATTAAATTGCGACTCTTATTAAGAATATTTAGTTTTTTAATTTGCTAAAGTTATTTAAGTTGTTATTTAAGATATTAGAGAAACTATTTTCTCTAAGTATTATTAATTCGAAGTTGTTAACGTTATAAGTTTTAAGTTTAACAAAAACTTTATTTTTAATTTTAATTAATTTGTTTTTGCAAAAAACGTTTTTATAATACGATCTATATTTTAATTTAAGATATTTTTGACAAAGATTAAGAGATTTAATCTTGTTCTTAAGAGCTTAAAATTATGCTTTTATATTTTGTTTTTAGTTGCGAATAAAAATACGTATACTAGAGCTATTAGTGTCGCGAATATTCGTATTAATACGTTTAAAAAATTTAAAAATGTTGATGCATTTATTGCGTTTGTTGGTGTTACTAGTAGTTTATATATAAATAAAAGTTCGAATAATAGTTAAACGAGATCTCTTTATTTGTTGAAGTTTTAAATCGATTTTACGAATTAATCTAATAAATTAATTTAAAGTAATATAGTTTGTTAAAGTAACATAACGACTTTAAAGCTTATAGCTTAAATCTTTGTCGAATTAATATATTTTATTAACTTCTAATATAGAGACTCTAGTTGTCGTAAATATAAAGCGATTGACATATTAATTAAAGATTTCGATATTTTTTATAACAAATTTGAACGACGTAATCTTAACAAAGTTACGTTGTTTTTTGTTTAAATTGTCTTATTAAACACTTAGATCTTCAAGCAAATTATTTATTATTAAATAAGAATTGGCAAATCTATTAAGCAAACAATGCTTAATTTCTCTAAAAATATTGTTAATAATTTTGATAACAACAAGATTAAGTTTAACTTTCTTAAAGATAAAATGTTAAAAAACACTATTAAACTTAAAAACTAATATAGTAACTTATTGTTTAAACTTTTTAAAATTCTTAATAAAGATAAAGAAATCAAAAAAATATTTATTGTTTTTTACGTTTCGTAGCTTCAACTTAAGATTACAAGCGAGATAGACGTTGTTAAGTTAATTTTTTGCTTGTAAATTAGATTTATAAAAGTAATTATATTTGTTGTCGCTATTAAAGTTGTAAATTACGTAAGTAAACTCAATAAATATAGTTTTTTTATTTTAAAAAAAAAAGCTTTTGTTCTAATTAATATATAATAATTTTAAACAAATTGTATTAAGCTAAAGCGTTGTTGCGCTTTTGTTAAAAACAATATATTATTTTGTTGCAAATACTTATTGTTAACTTCGCTTAATTTATATAAGTTTGCAAAAAGTTAATTTGAATTTTTAGCTAATAGATAGAGTTAAAATTGATTTTTTTATTAATTTGAAACTTAACAATAATAACACTATTTTTATAAAGTAGTCGAAGTTATTTTTTTACGTTATCTTTGATTGCTTTTTAAAGAAATTAAGACGTTTTTTATTAACTTTTGTTAAAATTGTTAAATTAATTAATTAAAATGCAATGTTAACTTAATTTATTTTTGTCTTCTTTTTTAATATAATTGTTACGAAATTGAGCAAAGCTATTATTTAGCAATTAATATATCAAAGATTAAATTAGTATATTTGACAAATTTATATTGTTAAACAAATTTAATTTAATTAGTTTATTAATTATAATTTCGTAAAAATTAAATTAAACAAATAATAAAAATTCGAATGTGTTGTGCTTAAGTAAATTAAAGTGCTTTTCGAACTCTAAATTGTCTTTAAAGTTATTTTAATTTAATAAAGAGCTTACAAAATAATAATTATAACAAAAAACAATATTAATATTTAATTAATCTTTATCTATTAAAAGTTTTTTAAATAACTTGTAATTCTTGTTAGAGTTAAATTTAGCTTTGCTTTTTAAAGTTAATTTCTCGTTAATTATATTATAGATATAGATAAGATACAAATAATATAAATAATTATAAACAAGAATAAAAGTTTAAGATTAAATACGTTTAAAATTATATAAATGTTAAATAACTTATGTTATTCGCAAAACAAAATTTTTTAATATCGAAAATAGATATTACTTAAAGTGTTGTTTTGTTACGTAGCAAATTTTTTAGCATACAAAAACAAATGTGTTGTTTAAAGATAACAACGAAATTGCATTGTAATTGTCGTTTTAGCAAATTTATTAATTCTATTTTAGTAAATTTATTAATTTTATTCTAGCAAGTTTATTGATTTTATTCTAGTAAACTTATTAAGTCGAAGTCGAAACAATTTGTCGTCTCTTTATTCTAGTAGATTTATTAATCTTATTTTAGCAAATTTATTAAATCGTAATTAGAACAATTTGTCGTTTATCTTTTTTAACAAAATTACTAAAGAATTAACGAAATTAAATATTGTTAAGTTATACGTTAATTAAGAGATATTTATTGTCGCAATTTAGTTACGTTTCGCAAAGCGCTTATTCTAGTAACTTTATATTTAGAATTGCTTTAATAACTTTATATTTAAAGCGACTTTAATAACTCTATATTTAAAGTACGTTTCAAAAGAAAAAAGTTAGCAAATATAAGTATCTTTAATGTACGATTCGCAAGATCGTGTCTAAAGAAATAATTAATATTATGTTAAAATTAAAGCTTTAATAACTAGTATATAATTAATTAACAAAAATACTAGCTATGCAAAACTAACTATATATAAAAAATAAGTATAAGTATTATAAGTGCTAAGACGTTAGACGTTATTTGTAGTATACTCGAAGCTAGAGACCAAAGACTTGAAGAATAACTAGAGGGCAAAGTCTATTTAGCCTAGAATTGTAACACAAATTAATCTAATAAGTTAATTTAAAATAATATAGTTTGTTAAAGTAATATAGCAATTTTGAAGTCTATAGCTCAAATCTTTGTCGAATTAATGTATTTTATTAACTTCTAATATAGAAATTTTAGCTATTATAGATATAAAGCGATTAACGTATTAATTGAAGATTTCGATATTTTTTATAGCAAATTTGAGCAATATAATCTTAACAAAGTTATATTGTTTTTTATTTAAATCGTTCTATTAAGCACTTAAATCTTCAAACAAATTATCTATTATTAGATAAAAATTAATAGATTTATCGAACAAGCAATACTTGATTTTTCTAAAAATATTATTAATAATCTTAATAATAATAAAATTAAGTTTAACTTTCTTAAAGACAAAATGTTAAAAAATATTGCTAAACTTAGAAATTAATACAATAATTTATTATTTAAACTTTTCGAAATTTTTAATAAAAACAAAGAGATCGAAAAAATATTTATTGTTTTTTATGTTTTGTAGTTTTAACTTAAGATTACAAGCAAAATAAATATTGTTAAGTCGATCTCTTGCTTATAAGTTAGATTTATAAGAATAATTACGCTTGCTATTGCTATTAAAGTTGTAAATTATATAAATAGATTCAATAAATACAATTTCTTTGCTTTAAAAAAAAGAAAGCTTTTATTTCAATTAATATATAATAGCTTTAAACAAATTATATTAAGCTAAAGCGTTGTTGTACTTTTGTTAAAAACAATATATTATTTTGTTGCAAATACTTATTGTTGACTTCGCTTAATTTAAATAAGTTTACAAAGAATTAATTTGTATTTTTAGCTAACAAACAAAGTCGAAATTAATTTTTTTATTAACTTGAAACTTAACAATAGTAATACTATTTTTATAAAGTAGTTAAAACTATTTTTTTATATTATTTTTAATTACTTTTTAAAGAAGTTAAAATATTTCTTGTTAACTTTTGTTAAAATTGTTAAGTTAATTAACTAAAATACAATGTTAATTTAATTTATTTTTGTCTTCTTTTTTAATATATTTGTTACAAAATTGAGCAAAATTGCTATTTAGCAATTAATATATTAACAATCGAATTAATGTATCTAACAAATTTATATTGTTAAACAAATTTGATTTAATTAGTTTGTCAATTATAATTTCGTAAAAATTAAATCGAACAAATAACAAAAATTCGAATATATTGTACTTAAGTAAATTAGAGTGCTCTTCGAACTCTAAATTGTCTTTAAGATTATTTTGATTTAATAGAGAGTTTACAAAATAATAATTATAACAAGAAACAACATTAATATCTAATTAATCTTTATTTATTAAGAATTTCTTAAATAATTTGCAATTCTTGTTAGAGTTAAACTTAGCTTTACTCTTTAAAGTTAATTTCTTATTAATTATATTGCAAATATAGATAAAATACAAATAGTACAAATGTTTATAAACAAAAATAAAAGTTCAAAATTAAATATATTTAAGATTATATAAATATTAAAGAACTTATATTATTCGCGAGACAAAATTTTCGATATTAAAAATAAATATTGCTTAAAGTGTTGTTTTGTCGCGTAGCAAATCTTCTAACATACAAAAACAAAAATATTGCTCAAAAATAACAACAAAATTATATTATAATTGTTGTTTTAGCAAATTTGCTAATTTTATTTTAGTAGATTTACTAATCTTATTTTAGCAAATTTACTAATTCTATTTTAGCAAATTTATTGAATCGAAGTTAGAACAATTTGCTGTCTCTTTATTTTAGTAGATTTATTAATTCTATTTTAGCAAATTTATTAAGTTATAATTAAAACAATTTGTTGTCTATTTTTTTTAGCAAAATTACTAAAGAATTAACGAAATTAAACATTGTTAAGTTATACGTTAATTAAGAGATATTTATTGTCGCAACTTAATTACGTTTCGCAAAGCGTTTATTTTAGTAACTTTATATTTAGAATTGCTTTAATAACTTTATATTTAAAGCTACTTTAATAGCTCTATATTTGAAGTATGTCTCAAAGAAAAAAAGTTAACAAATATAAGTATCTTTAGAGTACAATTCGCAAAATCGTGTTTAAAAAAATAGTTAATATTATATTAGAGTTAGAGCTTTAATAACTAGTATATAATTAATTGACAAAAATACTAGCTATGCAAAACTAACTATATATAGAAAATAAGTATAAGTACTATAAATATCAAGACGCTAGATATTACTCGTAGTATACTCGAGACTAGAGAGCGAAGACTTAGAGAGTAACCGGAGAGCAAAGTCTACCTAGTCTAGAATCGTAACAATTTATTTCTTAAAGCAATTTCTTGTTAAATTTTCTTATAATATAAATATTTCAAATTTTAAGAAATCTTTATTTTGTTTGCGCGCTTTAAGAAGATTTTTCTATAAAACAATTAAATTTAAGTTTATAAAAAATATTTAGTAATAAATTAAGTCTATTAAAAATATAGAGCAATAAAATTAAAATATAGTAAAACTAACAATATTAACAAACAAAAACTCTAAATTTTAAAAAAAATTAAATATTAAAAAATATTGTTTCGAAACTCAACAATTAAAAGAAGTTTAGAACATAAATATAAGAAAGAAAGAAAAAATTTGCTAAATTTTCTAAATCTTCAAAAAGCAAATATTATTACTTAAAATAGTTAACTAAAATGCGCAATACTCTTTAAATATCGCAAAAATCTATTCTTAATATTAAAGATATCGACTATATATAAGTTGTTCGACAAAAATACAATTTAAGACAATTAATTAATAAATAAATAATAACTTATATCTATATATTTGTTTGTAATTATAATTGATTGTTTATTTTCGTAGTATTTTTTTATTTTGTTTGTAAGATATTTGCGTTACTAGCAATTTAACAATAATATATCGAAAATTGCAATCAAATTTTATATATCAATAGTAAAAAATTGTCTTTATAAAATTTTTAATATATTAAGATTTTTCTTATTTTAATAGAAAAATAGAATTTTGCTTTTAGATTCTATAGAAAGATTATATTTAAATGTGCGTTTTATCTATTAAAATTAGTAAATAAATACTAAACAAAATTTCGCATTTAGTGTTAAACTATTTTACTAAATTATTGTTTCTAAAAAAAGATTTTAGAGCTTGTTTTAGAATTAAGAATTTATTAACTCTAATCGAAGATTAGGATTGCGAAGCGACAGGTTTAAACATAATCTTTCTTATAGAATCTAACTACTAAGGCAACTAAAACTTAAGATATTGGGATATTCAATTAGATGCTTGATTGTATGTATAATTGACCGGAAACGCAATTATTTCTGACGAAAAGGCTCGTTTTGTTATTCTACATTTATAGATTCATATTTAAGGGATTATTGTTTGTTAAGATCGTGCTCCCAGCTATCTTTTAGATTTCGTGCTAATGTGAATGAGAGTTTCTCGATCTTTGTCTAATCTCTGGAGGAATTTGGCCATAGTTCGATTATAGTATCTACTTCAATATATGTAGATTACGAAAAGAGTCTCTTTCTTTATAACTTGTTTTCGTCGAAGATTTATACGCATCAAATGTTTTACAATCGTATTATCTCTCGAATCGTTCGACTCTTATTCTTACATATTAGGTTGTTACGAGCTTATCAAAGCTATACTAGTGGGTCAAGTTCTACGTCTTTGGGCGAATTTGCTATTATGTTCGTCATGCTTAAGAAGCAAACAATCTAAGTATAATGTTTGTTATATTTGACGAACAAATATTGCGAACAACTATGCTCGCATTGCTTAACAAACAAACAAAATAAACAATTAGTATTTTTTTAATATATAGAAACTAAAATACGACTCTCTTAAAAATCGTATTTAATTTATTATAGATTTTTACTTATTATTACTCTAATTTATTGAATCTTTTTTAAAATTTATTAAATATAGAAATTGTTTATAATTGCAAATTCTTGTTATTAAGTAATTGCTTATATTATTTAAAGACATTTACAAATCTCTTTAATAGCACAACTTATCTTAATATTTTCGAAAAAAATACTAGCGTAACACTTTAAATACTTTAAGAATATTTATATTAAATTAACGCGTCTTTATTTTAAATACTAGCTTATTAGTATTACGTTAATTATTAATTATAAAAAACAACAAGATCAAAATTAATAAACTTAATATTTACTATAAAGATTGTATTAACTTAAAAAACTAACTTATATAAATAAATATTTATTTTATTTTTTATTCTATTTTAGCAAATTAAAAGACAATTTTTGTATCAACATTTCTTAGAGAGAAAGTTCAATATTAGCTTAAATTAAATTTACGAAAATATTTAAAAAATAATAGCAAAAACTCTTGTATAATATTTACAAATTTTAATAACTTTAAAAGAGAGTTTCAAAAAATCTTTAAAACATTTAACAAGAAACAAATTGCAAAAAGAGTAATTTAGCATTTAATTTAACAAATTTTTGCAACAACATTAGCAAATCGAGGAGACGACTTGCCAAGTTCAAACTGCAGATCTGGCCCAAGTAGCTCGGGGTAGCCTCGAGGCTAGCTCGAGAGATCCCCGGAAGCTTGCATTTAGGGGGCCAAATAAAGCTTGACAAAAAGTTTAATTATTGATGTTCGAGATGCGCACAAACTCTCGCAGCACTTCGATTACGTCTCCACTTGTTACTTATTTACACCATAGTAATTTGTATAATAGAATCGAACGATTCGTAAAATTTCTATGCGAGAATTATGCGTCGACGTGGGCGTCTCTATTGCGTGATTGTGTGCGCATGGTGTTTGTAAATTGCGCTCGTAAATTGCGCCCATGAATCTTGGCAACACAAATAATGTTCGAGGGACTCTTTACTATCCCCCAAATTTTTTGGTTGGCTACGAGCGACCTCGAGCCAATCGTATCTCGCTAATGGGGCCCGAGGGCCAAGACATGCGCACAACGACCCCGAGAGCCCCTAATCGCTAAGAGCTCCCGGGGAGGATCACCTCGATTTGCCGATGAAACTATGTTATTAAATTTTAAAAGTATATCAATTTAATTAAGTAAAACAATATCGCATTTATAACAATGTTTCGACGAAATTTTAAAAACAATCTAAAGAACGAAATTATGCGTAATAAAAAAATTCTTAATAATATTTTAATCTTATCGAAGTAGTTATCGATTTCAACAACAAACTATATAAAAAAACTATAAAAAAAAATACGATTAATTTTAAAAAAGAACAAGAATTTTCTTTAAATTAACAATTAAATATTAGTAAAAAGAATTTTGTTCTAACTAGAAATATAATAATTTTAATTATTGTAAATTTACATTTATAAAATTGAATTTTATTTAACAACGTAAAAAAAAAAATTTAGAAAAGAACAAAATAATAAATTCTAAAAAACGTGCTATTTATATAACAAATTAAGTTACTTTGCAAAAAATTATTAATTACAAAACTTAATAAATTGTTGACAAATCAATGCTATATTAAGAGAGATATTCGATAATTAAAACAATATTAGAGAGCAAATTAATACGAAGACAAATACTCTTAAAATTAAATCGAACAACAACTACTATTTAGCAAAAAATCTAAATTAATTATAAAAAGTTCTAGATAAAATATTATTAAACAAAACATTTATGTTTACGCAAAAAGTTAACTAAATACTTAATAAAATTATAAAAGCAAAACAATTAAAAACGTTATATTTTTATTTAGCAATAAACTTAAACAACAAATATAATTAAAAGAACTTTTACAAATATCTAAATAATATTACAAATTATTTTAACGCTTTAGCTAGCTTATTAAGAAAACAAAAAATAAATTAAATTGTAAATAAATGCAAAAAAGCGCTAAAAAGCGACGTTACTATAGAAAAAGATATTTTTAATAAAATTAAACAACAATTAAGCAATATAAATTTATTTTAAAAAAAAATAAAAAAAGCAAAGAAATATGCGACACTTAATTAAACAACATATTATAATAATTTATGTTAAACTTATCTAAAAAACAAAAAAGAAATTAATTAAATTTTTAGAAAGTTAAAGTTATTAATTTAATATAAAAAAAAACTTAGCGCAAACAAGTATTTAAAGCAAAAGTTACAATATTAAAATAAAATAAAATTTAAATTTTTTAATAAAGAGCATATTAAAGAAATGCAATATATTAGCTTAATAATAGCAACTAAACTTAACAATATATATACAATATTTTATTATATTAATTAAGATTAATAATTATTAATTTATTGCAATAATTAATTCTAATACAATAAATAATTTTATAATCAAAGTTTTTGCTAAAAGAGAAGAATGTTTTACTTAAAAGAAGTTTAACGTATACAATCTAATAATTATAAATAAAAATTTATTATTTAATAAAAATAAAAAAGTAAATAAAGAAACGAAATTATTATTAATAGCTATTTAACAATATTACGAGAAACTAATCTTTAATATAGTAAAAATAATTATTTATAATATTGTTTTAAAAATGTTTTAATTAAAACAACACAATCTAGAAATTAATTAAAATATACAAATACTTAAATTTGCGCAATATAATTACGTAATTTACATTTAATTTACGCATTAATAACGTTTAATAATAGATAAAAAATTAAATTAAAAATCGATTGTAAGTAACGAGTTTACATTTTTGCAAAAAAACAATTTAACAAAGTTCGATTTAATAAATATTAATAAAGATTAACTAAATTACAAAGTTAAAATAAGTAAAAAAAATTACAAATTTTCTAGAAATCTTAAACTATTTAATATAACAAAGAAATCGCTAAAGTATATATTACGAATATACAACAATTAAGAGCATTTATTTTAAAAAAAGAAAACAATAAAGACTCTCTTTAAACATTAATTGTAAAATTATAAAATTAGATTTGAATTAAGCAAACAATTTACGTTTGAAACTTATATATATTTTATTTAAAAAAAAGCTCGAAGTACTTCGCGAATATCTAACAAAAAACGAAAAAAAAAAATTTATTAGAAAATCTTAATTATAAACAAGATACTTAATTCTTTTTATATTAAAAAAAATAAAACTCTTTATCTATATATTAATTATTAAAAGCTAAATAATATTACAATTAAAAACTAATATTTACTATTTAATATTAACAAACTTTAAAATCGACTATTTAAAATAAAGTATTAAATTAAATTAAATTTACGAAAAGTATACAATTAAATTAAAAAAAAAAAAAAAAAAAAGTAAAAAATAGCTTTTTGCATACGATATAAATTATATAAATATATAATAATGTTGTTTAAACTTACAAACGTCTTAACAATATATCAAAAAATAATTAATAATATATTACAACAATATTTAAATCAATTTGTTATAATATATTTAAATAATATTATAATTTATTTAAAGATTTTAAAAGAGTATATTAATTATATCTTTAAAATATTAGAATGTTTAAATATAAAAAATTTATATTTTAAGTTAAAGAAATACAAATTTTATTAAAAGAAAGTTGATTTTTTAAAATTTGTTATTAAACAATATAAAGTACGCATAAATCTTAAGAAGTTACAAACAATTAAAAAATAAAAATTATCAACAAATGTTAAAAAAGTACAATTTTTTTTAAATTTTATAAACTATAATAAAAAGTTTATTAAAAATTACTTAATAAACGCAATATTATTAACGAATTTTACGAAAAAAAACACGCTATAAATATAAAAATTCGCAAAAGAGAAATTATTCTAAAATCTTAAACTAAAATGCTTAAAAAAGCTAGTATTAAAAATATACAATTTGCGATTATTAAGTAGAATTAAAATTAACGCATTAAATTTAGTTATCGATGCATGCTTTAGTTAAAGACATAAAGATATATAACACTTAATAATATATCTCTTAAGAAAACTTTTGCTAGCTAAATAGAAGATAGATGCGATAATTAGAGAGACTTAAATAGTACAAGTTTAAGATACAATATACTTTAGATAAAGATAATAATAAAGTAGACACACTTAACATAAGAAATAATTATATAGAAACAAAAGAATTGTTTAATTACAATATATTTAAAATTAATAAAAACAAATTATTATTAACAAATAAGTACAAACTAAATGTTATATTACAAATACTTCGAAATAATACAAAAAAATTTCTAATAAAGAAAGAAAAACTCTAAATATTTACTAACAAAATTAACAAATATATAAAAGAGTATTATAATAAATTATTGTAAAAGCATCTTAAAGTAACAAAAACTCTTTAGCTTTTACGTTAATATTATTAGTTTTTATAAATAAAACAAATTGTTAAAATATATATTAAACAATATCTTAGTTATTAACAAAACAAACATAATATATATACAAACTATAACAAAATCTAATATTAGAAATTACTTAAATTGTTATAAGATAAAATTACAATAAACTTTATTATTAAGTTGTCGAAATTAACAAATCTAGCAATTAAAGATAAATATAATTTAATACTAGTAATAATTAATAAACTTATTAAGTACTTATATATTATTGCATGCAAAAAGAAATTTATTGTAAAATAATTAAAATATATTATATTAAATCGACTTATATAATATTACGATATATTTAAGAGATTAACTAGTAATAAAGACAAGCTTTTTATATCTAATTATTAAAAGATGTTTTTTCTAATATTAAATACAAGATTTTAAATGTTTATTATTTATTACTTAATTATAAATAATTAAACAAAAAAAACAAATTAAAGTCTTAAGCAATATTTAAGACACTACATTAACAATATTTATAACAATTAAATATTATTTTTATTTATAATATAATTAGCATTTAATGCAAAGATTTTAAATATTATTAAAAGAACTTTATTCTTTGTTAATTATAACAAGAAATTAAATTTTTTTAAGAAAAAATGTACGCATTTGTTTGCGCAATTAGTTATCGAAAGAGTAACAATATTAAAAAAAATATATAATAATATCTTAAAAATGCAACAAAAGTCGATCAAATATTAAAACAAAAAACAAAAAACAATATCTTAACTTAAAGAGAGAAATAAAATATATCTTTTTATAAAAAATCTTAAAACAAGAAAGTTAAACAAGAAATTAAATTATATTAAAATTAAATTAAATTGTTTTTTGTTAAAAAAATTAAAAGATTAATTAATTACAAACTCGACTTACTTAAAGACGCTAAAATATTTTTAATATTTTATATTTTATTGTTAAAATTAATAGACTTAATTACGTTTTTATAAAACACATTTTATTTTTATTTGCAAAAAAAAAATTAATTCGAAGTTAAAAAATTTTTATAATAAAAAGATCAAAAGTATTTTATTAAATAAATAAAAAATTTATCTTAAAAAATACGTAAAAATTAAAGAAAAATTTTAATTATTGTTAAAATCTTTTAAAGAAATTTTATTAAAACAAGATATAAAAACAATATTTTTATTTTAATTAATTAAAAGTTAAAATTATTTAAACAATATATTAAATAGTAATTTAAGAATCTTTGTAACAAATTTAACAAAATATGCTTTATTTATCTTTAAATTGTTAATATTTTTTTATTTTATTATAATTATTTCTTTCTTTTTATTTTTTAAAAAATTTAGTTGTTTTTTTAGTCGACTTAGCTTTGTATATGCATTGCATACTTCTTTCTTTAAACGCATTTATTCTTTATAAATTTATTTAATTAATGCAAAAGAAATTGTTAAATTACAATTACAACTAAATCGCATATACTTTATACACTTTTTAAAATTATTATTTATACAATAGACTTTATTAAATATTGTACAATTATAACAAAAACATATTGCTAAAGATATTAAACTTAAAGCGTCAAAAAAAAATTCTTTCGAAAGAAGAAATTTTTGATGTTAATTTTTCTTAAAGATATAATAAGAAAATATTAAATTTTAAGACAAAAATTCTAAAGAAAAGAAATAATATTACAAATTTATTAAAATTATATTAATAAGTTAAATTTTACGTTTTTGAACAAACTTGTTATTATGTTTGCTATGTTTAAGAAGCGAATAATTTAAGCATAATATTTGTTATATTCGACAAACAAATATTGCAAACAATTATATTCGCATTGCTTAACAAACAAACAAAATAAACAATTAATATTTTCTTAATATATAGAAACTAGAATACGACTTTCTTAAAAATTGTGTTCAACTTATTATAAATTTTTACTTATTGTTATTTTGATTTATTAAATCTCTTTTAAAATTTATTGAACATAGAAATTGTTTATAGTTGCAAATCCTTGTTATCAAGTAATTGCTTGCATTGTCTAAAGACGTCTACAAATCTTTTCGATAGCACAACTTATCTTGATATCTTCGAAGAAAGTATTAGCGTAATACAGGTCACCAATACAACTAAACAAAGACACATATCCGTTAGTCAATTCTTGTACTTACACCATGTGATAACTTCCAAGCTTTTTCTATTCCGATGCAGATATTCGCGACATCGATTACTATACCTACCTAGCGTGTCTTCATTTCCTTACCGTCTACAGACTGAGCTGGTCCTTCTAATCCACTAACCAGCCGTTTAGCCTGCAGTCTCCTGCCGCCGTCCCGCTTGAGATAAACCTCAGTAGCAGTAACATGAATAAGAGTCGCCACCCAGAATGCCGGCCCAAAAGCAAGATACAGAGCCGCCGCTTGCTCCTCCGGTTTGCCGCTCAGGAAATCACCGTACACAAGGCCGAACGTCTCCAGTGTCCCATTCGATGCCGTTGTCAGTCCCACGCACGTCGGATAATCTGACCAAGCAACTTGCGCGTCCAAGCCCGTCCCATACACGTTCTCAATCATGGCCCACACTTGCGGACAAGGGATCGACGCCGCCAGCTTCGGCCCCGCAAGAGACGAGTACGCCGCGAACATGCCAATGACCGCTCGGTGGGTGACGATGCATCCCAGCCACATCCAAGCGCGCGTGGCCCAGCGCCGATGCTGGTCGAATTGGCGCGCCCGGGCGGTCGTCTAGGCTTTGGTGACTGCCCACGTTGTAAGTCCGCAGAGCAGAGTTGCCGAGCTTCTCGTGTCAAGGCCTCCTCCGAAGGCTCGGTCTAGGAGAAAAGGAACGCTAAGGATCCCTGGGATGGCGAGGCCGAAGCTCAAGCGGCCGCCCCAACGGTGGTAAAAAGGATATCGCTGGCGGAGTCTGGGGATGAACAGAAGAATTGCCAGCACTCCTGCGGGCATAATGGCCGCCAGATGGATAGCGAGACTCAGACCATAGCGTTTTTCGGTCGGGTGCGTGTACCAGTAACATTGGCCCGCCCGGAGAGTATTCATGTGCGGGCCACACAGGCCATTGGCGACGTCGAGATGCGGTGACGAGACAACGATGAAGATTATGAATGGGATGCTGAGAGCCAGGACTGAGCGGGTCTGTCAGCATGTATACGGCGGTGCCGATGAAGGGACTACTCACATGATTGAAAGCCTGACTTTGAGGTGAAGCCCAACGTCTTCCGGACTTTCTCGGAGACTCTAAGGACAGCCGACGGAACGACGTTATTATCGCCAGACGCAGCCATAATCAACTACCACATCAAAAGCCTCCGGATGTCCAAGGGAAGTTTGATACCAGAGAGAAATGTCCGAGATATCTCGTCCATTAATATCGTTTGCGGAAGAAACAGCAGAACCGAAACGTCTCCCGCCTCCGTCTTTGGTGACCGTCTCCGACGTTCCGACGAATGCGCATTTGGTTGCGGCAGAGTCAGCCTGTCCGATCCATCAACGCTCTCAGAGGGCCCTGCTTCCGCAATCTTTGGGCCCCTTTCGTCCAATATCCACGCTCGGCTTCGAATTAACAGCATAGCACGAACCGTCTTCTCAAGGCCAAAGGCTAGAAGCAGCATAGCTCAACATCGCGATCCCGGGCCGCGCACGCCAAGCCTCAAGCCACCGCAGTCTTCATGCCCAACTCTGGCTGAGGATGCAACCAGGGAATAGTCCCACGCTCCTCCTTGACATCAACATACTCCAGCCTTGGCCCCTGGCTACCGAGCTTCGAGACCGAATGCACGATCGGCGCTAAGCCAACCCACGGCAATATCCACCGCATCAGGAGGTACAGAAACCATGTATCGTAGGACTGCAACCTCGTCACGAACGTGGACTCGTCGTGGACTCGTCGTGGATCTTCTTCAATCTTGGCTTGCGCTCGTCCTCGTACTGTTGCATCGCAGCTGTTACCTCCTTCCGGCTGGGCTTCCCGTCCGTGTGGGTTTTCGCTACACCGTGGATCGCGTTGGCGAGCGCGATGGAATCCTCAATCGCGGAAGTTCCACCCATTGCGGCGTTGGGTGTTACCTGGGATCTATTAGATCTATCATGGCACGAAGGCGTGGGCATGGTCATACCTTATGCGCGGCGTCACCAATCAGGACTGTTCGCCCGAAGAAGAAATGCTCGAGGACTCCTTCCTCTAGAGATATCAAATGACCTCGGACCCGGCTCCGCCAAAGATCTGAGTACTACAGGTCCGTACGGACACCTTCAAGGGGCGGTGACCACGCATTAGCCTTGAAAGGGTACTAGTAACCCAGAGAGTTATTGTCCATGGCTCGAAGCCATACACCACGGACTATCTCAGGCGATGAATTGTTTGGCCGTCCTATGTTCTCATGTTCCCAATACGGCTGGCGCCGAAACTGGTAAATTGCAGCGTCAATTTAGTTGAACCATGGAGGATCTGCGGTTAACTTTAGTAGGGCTAATTCAAACCCATATATTGAAAAAAGAAACCCTTACTATTGTTTTGAAAAGCCCGAGCGCAGCTCATTGTAAGTCACAATGCAAATGAAATATGTATCTGTTGCACTCATGTTCTTCCTAATCGGCTGGATCATTGAGGTTTGCGGCAGTTGCTGGTCGCTGACCCACGGTTCCATTAGAACGCACTTGCCTCAGTATTCAGACCATATAGAAAGATTATTGTAGCAGTGCGACGTTTAACAATGCGACGCTCGAGTTAATGCGTCGCGACATTAAGCGTCGCATCATTAAGTGTCGCATATTTCTATGTGTCGCGATATAAATGTCGCATTATTAAGTGTCGCACTCGTACAATAATCTTTCTATAGAGTCTGAGGGCGACACCTCGAAAACCTGTTATTCTTGAAAAATGAATTTCAACGTTATGTTCGTCATGCAATAGAGTCTTAATTACTACATTTTACATCAATTAGACTACGTTTGTCGCTAGATTTTAATAAGTTTTAATTTTCCTTAATTAAGTTATATACTAACAGTGTGTTGTACACGTGTGCTAGCATCAAAGCAAAAAAGTTTTTTTTCATTTTTAAGAATAAGAGGTTTTCGAGGTTTCGCCCTCAAACCTTGTGCGAAAAAAAAAGTTCTGTCACCTTACTGTATGCAGTTAGCACCTTGCCAGATTCGGCAGTTGCACGTGATACGGTACATAGTCATGCGAAATAATAAGTAAGCATAAGGTCTGACTACTGAGGCAAAGAACGCACCCCTTTCAAGCATGGTATCCCAAAAATGATCTCACTACCATACAGATTAATAGCATTTCGACTCCTGGCAATGCATACATCAGGGACCCGCACGCATCATTTACGACACTGATTGCAATGCATTTAGCCTAGAAGACTGGAGCAACTGCAGGACCTACTGGAATAACCGGAGATCCAACAGATCTGAACTGGCTCCCCGAAATTCCCCGCTCTGCGCGTTCACGATTTACTACAAGCTACATAATTGGAAGGTCAAGTTTAGTACAAAATAGTGATTGATGAGAGAACGAGAGTATCGCAGTCCTACTTTCTTCTAATGGACCCATTGACACGCGCGTGACGGCTGTTATTAGCGGCATCATGTCGATCTAAAGAGCTTGGCACACAGAATCAACGATCACACTTGTCCTAATCAAGCGAAAGCCCCGACTTGCCGTGAAGGAAAAGTTGGTCTTTCGAATTCCAGATAGGAAGCTACATCCAAGTCCAGACACGAAGGATCCTAGGCGTGCAGCTTGCATAAATGCCTCAAATCGATGGCCGGAAGACCAATTTCGTATTGGGCTGCCCGAATCCTGCACTAAAGGGGTAGAATAGCAAAGCCATCGACCTCAAATGTCGGGTGGATTGTTACTGCCAGCTAGCAAGGTACTTGAACGCCTCAGACATCAATGCTACTTTAAGGGCGCCTAAGGGTTTTTACAAACGCTTTTCGTATTATCTTTCGTCGCCAATTAGTATGGAGAGCCTCTTATTGATAGAGACACACACGTGAACCTATTGTGAGATTGCCAGCACCCAGCCAAATACAGCAAGTAGGTTCTACCGTTACAATGTATAGAACAATCGCAGAGATGAGAGGCGGCGATGGATATATGGCAGGCAGTTCATGTTTGCAGCTAGAACAAGCGGCCACAAGGCAAAAAGACTGGAGAGAGAACCTACTGTGGTAAATGAAACAGCAGATCGGAAACATCACTTAGATCTCTTGGCGACCCAGAGTGCGACGTTTGTTCTTCAACTCGGGAGAGACCCCTTCCTGGAACGATGCTCATTACAACGCTCTCAGATGTTCTGCAACGAATGACGAGTAGCTAACACTCCAATGTCCCACCCAAGATGCTACTTATCTCGAAATAGATGCTCACAACAGAACAGCGCAGGCCCAAACGCCCTGTCATGATCTTTACGTCCGAACCGTTTGCTCGACAGACAACAGGATGACCACCCACATGAACGCCGTCTATTGCAGCTAGCCAATGATTTTGGTGAACGACATAGGGTGAATGATAACGGAGCGACTGGTGGACATAGGGTGAGATCTTGGAGGAATGTGCCAAAAGTTGTGATGGCTCGCGAAGGACGGAAAGATTCGGAAGGCGGCACGGATGATAGGATTTGGTTGACGGTAGCCATTCTTCACTGCTGAGGCGGCTTGTTCCAGAAGTCCAAGCTCGCCACAATGTCTTGGCCATCTTCTTCTTCGTAGGCGTATAGGATCTATCGACGGTCACTATTAGCTGCACCGCGATGCTGGATTGGCGGCGTCGGAAGCTTACCTCACTAGTTGAAGAATGTAACATGCGGATGTTTTTTGCGGTGATGATATGAACCAGTGCGCTTGACTCCAAATGTCGTATCTCAATAAAGTTGGGCTCGAAAGCAAGGAGATATGGATGAGACAAAGCAAAGGTTTGAGGTCGGCCTTCCCAGTTGATCAACCAGTCTGGCCTCGCTCGCCAACCGTTGCGATTTACGAAGAAGGAGAAGTCCGAGTAGTGTAGGAGGAATTCGCCGTTGAGTCTTTCAATGGAGATGGGCATATTGTCCTTTCGAGTCACGAAGTCAAGAGAGGTGTCTGCGTGGTCAAGTAAGGGTTGGGTTTCCAGGGTCTCCAGACTGACGACTTCAAAGCCACGAGCGCAGGCGACGCAGAGCTTGGACCGGAGGAAGTCAATAGTGGAGGATTCCGCGGGTACGTAGAATTCCTAGATACCGGTCAGCACAGTAAAGAGGCTAAGACTGGAAGATACAAACCTTGAAAGGTTTCAGCGTCTCTTGGCCGCCTTGGAACATCCTACCAATTGCCGGCTTTTTCTTGCCTTTCGATACGGTGTCTAATGGCTCGAAGACTTTGATGGTAGTCGAGATGCCAGACATTTTAGCCGAACACACAAGGTGCCTGCCCATACATACGCCAGCTTTGAAGAAGTTCGCGTGGTTTTGAATCTTCTTTGGCCTCTTCATCAACGGCGACTGGCCGTCGTTGGGATCGAGAACCTCTAAGGGAAAAGACGCCAGACTTTTAGCAGCGAGCACTAAAAGCAATTGATACTCTTCCAGCACATCTATCTGGGTGACCGAGGCGATATCAAGAACTCGCTTTGGCCGCGCGTCAGCTGTCTTGCGCCTGTCCGACACATAGACCCCAGAGTCAGTTCCGTAGACAAGTTTTCTGCCTCCATCTACCGGTACAAGGCAATTGACCTTGTGGAGACTGGAGAAGAAGTTCTCACACAGCACCGTCTTCGTGTAAAAGTTGCCTCGCTCTCGAAGCTTGCTTTGCTGCCCTTCGATATGCTCCATCCATTTTCGCCGCTGTATGTGCGAAAGGGCATACAATGTCAATTCATAACCACCTTTGCCAATATGTCGGAAGGTGATCGGATAGCCCTCTTTCGTGCCGGGTGCTGCTTTTGGCCCATTGACTGCGGCATTCTTTACTCCTGGGAGAAGGCTAGAAGATGGCCTCTTTAAGCCTGGTCGGGGAATGACTTCGTCCATCTGCGTAATGACCAGCAGCTCAAGAGGTATTGGTCGTTTGTACACTTTCAATTCATCCCTTTTGTTGATGACCTTCTGCCTCACAAATAGCAGAGCATGATTGAACAGATAGACGAAGACCTCACTTGAATCTGTTGGGCCCTTCTTGAGCGGACCCTTGAACACCAGCTCGCGATTCTCTTCCAGGAGCTTCAGGTCACCCTTCTCGCCAGGAGCCCACTTCAGCTGTGCGTTGAGCTGTCGCAAGTTGAATTGGTTTTCGGCCTTACCCGATTCAAAGTTGACTTTGGACAAGAATTCCTTAATCATGGCAATGGCTTGAGGGATATCTTTAGTATCAGGGCTATCATCTGCAGTATATTTGGCAACGTTCTCCAATAGCAGAGGATATCTGGCCAATCGAGTGGTAGGCTTCGTTAGATATCCGTTCAACTCGAGCTTACGAGACTCTTTCAGTCGCTCAGTCTCCTCTACAAACCGTGCAAAAGCGGCATTCGTCGATCTTTCCTTCTCAAATTCATATTTCCCATATAATTGGTTGGCTCCATATTTGATGAACGGTTCAAAGCGAGGGACATAGGCCAGGAAGATGTCGCCCACGTTCTTAACAACTGGGTTTTCCTGCTGTCTCCGGGTCAGAGCTTCGGCCATCCTTGAATTGACGCTGTGGACTTCCATGCAATTGGAGAACACTGTTCGAATAAATTTCTCTCGACGCTGTTCAGGAACGGGAGAATAATTTGGATGGTTTGACCGGAGTGGTTTCATCCAGAAATCTCGAAGATACTCGAGATCTTTCACAAAATCTCGCTCGGTATACATGAGCTCTGATATAATCTCTTGCCTCTTTTTCTCCTTGTCTCCTACACTATCTGCCACTTCTTGAGATACGGTATTGATCCACAACTTCTGCTCATCTCCTTCGTCAGCATGCAAACTGGCCGTTGACTGCTGGCGCCGGAGCCCGGGCTGAGGCTGGAGATTCAGCCGGGCCTGCTGCTCCAGACGTCTCGGGCATGCGATCGAATAGCAAAGCTGATCCCTCGTACACGTCGGAGAATAACATTCGGAGATCAGAGTAAAGACGCCGTTGACGTTGGTTGAGTTGTCCTCCATCAACGACTCTCTAAACTGGAAGATCTCGGTGGAAGAGTCTCGAAGACGATGATCATAGGTGACATCATGAAAGAATTTCTGGGCATCTAGGGCACGTCCAAGCAAGAGGGCAAGGTTGCGGTCCGTGGTTTTTATGATGTAGGCTATAAGATCGACAGCCTCACTGCCACTAAAGGCAAACTTGTAAGACAGATCATTCTTTGTACGATCACCAGCTGAGATTCTTTCTCGAAACACATCCGCAACCCTTGACAGAAGCGCTGGGTAGACCAAGGGCGCCCGACTTTGAGCAGATATAACGGCACTTCCCGTAGACGAATGGTTTTGTAACGACAGCCTATGCGACATAGAGTCGCTTCGCTCTGAGGGCGGTACAATTGTTGATGCCATAGACATTGTTCGTGAAGGTGGAACACTTCCCTGGCCGTGACCTTGAGGACTGATACTCCGCGCATCTAGAGGAAGACCGTTAGGTGATGGAGTTTCATGGGTGGGCAGCTCAGACTCCGGTCCTGAATCTCGCCGTCTATTTGGGATTATCCTCCCACTCATGGTCTGCGTATGATCTCTATCCATCGAGAAGGAGCTCATGGACATTGTCCGCTCGTCGTGACGCTCAGGAACTACTCGGCCCTGAGCGGTAGTCCTAGATCCCATAGGTTGCATTGACTGATACGGCTGTTGCCGAAATGAGTTGGCTGCAGCCTGTGTATAATTGCTTGCAGAACCGGGAGGGCCGGTTGTAGAGGCGCTTGACATCGACGCCATTGACCTTGTACGGTAGGGATCCGAGATCGAAGCTGGACCCGGCGGGTAGCCTCGGTTCGGAACAGGTTTGTAGGAGTCTGTTATGCTTGCGGGATAGCCACGATTAGGGGGCTGCCTGTTGTACTGAGGAGCAGGGGGTTGTCGAGAATCGACACGCTGTGGCATCGGATACGGACGATTGGTAGAATTTAGAGGCTGAGGGAGGTTCTGAGGTTGAGGCTGGGACTGAACGAGCCGATTGTTTGGGCGTTGAGTTGTATTATACCCATTCGTCATCGGGGGAGGGTCGCCATTCTGCTGTTGCCGTCCGGGAGAAGGGCGTCGCATTACTGCCGCAGAGGACATCTGACTTGCCATGGGGGTAGAGGTCATGGTCTGTGACCTTTCTGGTGGTATCTGGCTGGTTTGTGAACCCATGTTCTGAGATCTCCCTGGTGGCGGCGCTGCCCCGAATATGTTTGAGAAGGCCGCATCTCTTTGGTAGGAGGAAGCATGACCATAGTTGTTCGGTCGCGTGTTTGGCGGCCCTTGCTGCACCCCATAGTCTGCCATTCCTTTCCATGCACTGTAAGTAGGTGCGGTTTAGAAGCCGAAGCGGCCTGTTCTCGTCAGCGACTGAAAGCTCGTTGAGGCGACGCTGATGGGATTTTGGAGAATAATTTTGTCATCCGGGGGTGAAGCCGCCTCAGAAAGATGATAAATCAGAAGACGGGCTTGTGATTTCGTCCTCGTCCGAGAGGAGAGTGAATCCGGAAGTATTTGGAAGTCGATGTATGACAATTAATGAGTGGTCCTGGGAAGTCCGAATATCTTTGAAGGGAGCCACCAATCCCTTGTAAGATGTTCTGTTTGTCACATACATCGAAGAGCAGCAAATGTAGGATGTAGCTGTAGGGGCGCTGATCTTTGAGTCTCGAAGCAAGTGTGGTTGAGGTGGTGTTCGTTCAGGGATCTCTCTCGGAAACGGCAAGCGAATTGCCGCGAATTGCCCTCCATTTCCACAGGCCTCGTCAAGCCACGCTTCGTGCACGCTTCGCGATTGCTTTACGCACCCTACTAGACCACCGAACAAAGTCCTCGATAGACATCCACACTGTTTGGACACTTGCGACCTCTTACAGCTCGTCTGCCACCAGAAATTCGGGGTTTCCGAGGCAGCCCTATCCTCAAGGCCACCAGGCTTTCCGCGGCGTTAATCAAGCACATACATCAAGCTCGGCATGGCAGAATCCGAGCTGGCGCCCAAGTTTGCACCTTTTTTCGGCATGGTACGTTGAAGGTGATCTAAGCTGTGTCTGTGCTAATCATTGAATAGGCCGGTATTGCCTCAGCTGTAAGTCAAGGACAAGCATGACCGTTTTCTTATTCTAATGGAGGTCTACCGTACAGATGATATTTGGATGTAGGTTGGGTAGGTGAAGAGGCGGTATGAACATGGTTTAAAACTGGCATAGGTGCTGGCGCAGCATATGGAACCGCAAAATCAGGCATCGGAATTGCTGGTGTTGGAACGTTCAGGCCAGACCTGATCATGAAGGTCTGCAATCTGAATTTCAAAGCTCCTGAAACAGACGACTAATCTTTACGAATGGCAGTCCTTGATTCCTGTGGTGATGGCTGGGATCATTGCCGTCTACTCACTCGTCATAGCGGTCTTGATCAACGGGGACCTTAAAGTGCCACCAGCGCGGTACAGTCTATACGAGTATGTCGCCCACCCGATACGGAACTGTCAGCACGAAAATGACATGCAAAATCTAGTGGCTTCATGCATCTGGGGGCAGGACTGTCTGTGGGGCTTACAGGGCTTGCAGCCGGTTATGCTATAGGCATAGTGGGCGACAGTGTATATCATTCTTGGAGTGTGTCCTATAGTACTCCAACTGATCTGAAACAGGGTGTTCGGGCGTACATGCAGCAGTCGAGGATATTCGTTGGTATGGTTCTCGTCTTGATATTCGCGGAGGTTTTAGGGCTCTATGGGTATGAAACTCCAATCATCACGATAACTCCTCGGATGGGAACTTGCCAATCTATTACTGCCCTTTACTAACCCATCTTAGACTTATCGTTGCGCTGATCATGAATACTCGCGCTGGTTGAATCGAGCTACAGATCCACCACATCAGGACTCGGCATTGTTGTGTATAGTATGGAGTATTACCAAGGTACAAGGTTAGGGTACTCTGGGAGATTGGAGACGTTTGTGTCAGGTTATCAGCGCTCAATGGCAACGCATCTCTATGAAGATCAATTTGCAAGGTCGGCAGCGCGTTGCTGCTATGCCTCTTGTCAGGCCAGAGATGGCTACCTTGATCGCTAAACCTCCAGCACCCTTGATATCAAGCGTCATCTTGCAGAAACATTCGAAGCTTAGGTATAAATTACCTACTGCAGTGTCTACATGATCGGCATGACATGCATTATGCTTGAAGTATGCAAGGTGCAGCTCCGGCTGATTGTCGGATGCACGTGTTGAAGCTTGCTTCATCAAGCGCCTCCCAGTTGCACTTGGGTACCCGTTCCACACGGAAACCCGGCTTGCTACCATGTCCCTGAACACTCCCAACCATCACCCCAAACCCACCAAACTGCACTCCATGTCGCCAGCGAGGGCCCCCTCATATCTGCTCGTCATGCCTCGCCAGAACTTCCAGCCAGTTGGTCAACGACGGTAGCACTGAAAGAGAGTCAACTGCGCACCTCTGAGCGAGCGTCATGGCTGCGGCATTTAACAAACTGAAGGCTCAAGCACACGCACATCCTATTCATGGCAGCAAGAGGTACAGCAAGCCCCCACCGATCAACGAGGAGCAACGAGACAGAGAAAAGCAATTCGTCCTCGACTACGATCGTCTTAGTCTTGGTGCAGAACCAGACCAGAATCATGTCGATATCAAGCGGACCCAGCTTGGCGCATCTTCAAAAAATTTGAGAGTACAGGATTTTGAACTAGTCAAGACATTGGGAACAGGTATTTGTGCACGAAACGAACTAGTAGCGGTCCAAAATTGAGCCTTGACCTAATCATGCTGTAGGGACTTTCGCCCGAGTCTGGCTGGCAAGATTTCGGGGTCAGACCTCTCAATGTAAGAGTAAGGTCTTTGCGCTCAAGATACTTCGCAAGGTCGACAGTAAGTCTTTCTCCTTCGACAACCCACCTATATGGAGCCAATTATATCTATGGACTGGGGCTAATCTGCCTTTCGCAGTCATACGATTGAAGCAGATAGAGCATATCCGTAATGAGAGGAATACTCTCTCTGCAGTTGCTGGCCACCCCTTTATAACGACTCTCATTACCTCTTTCGCAGACCGAGACTCTCTCTACATGGTCGTATGTATGGCCCCTCCAGCCTTGCTGGAAATACCACTAAGTCGAGCCAGCTCGACTACTGCCCTGGCGGCGAGATTTTCACGTATTTGAGGAGAGCCAAGAGGTTTGATGAGAAGACAGCTCTCTTCTACGCCGCCGAGATGGTCCTTATCCTTGAGTTCCTGCATGATGTAAAGGGCGTAGCATATCGAGATATGAAGCCCGAAAATATCCTCTTAGATGCAGAAGGCCACCTTAAGCTGGTTGACTTCGGCTTTGCTAAAAAATTGGGCACGAGTGGGCGCATACCTTCGTTAGCGTGGCTTGGGGTAGCCTGGCTGACGAAGAGGTAGAAGAGACCTACACCTTGTGCGGCACACCAGAATATCTTGCACCTGAAGTAATCAGGAATTCAGGTAAACGATGTCTCGGATCGCGCGGTGACCGACCTCTAACGTGCATTCCTATAGGCCACGGAATTGCCGTCGATTGGTGGGCTTTTGGCATTCTCGTCTACGAATTCCTCGTAGGACAGCCACCATTCTGGGACAAAAATCCGATGAAGATATACGAACAGTGGGTGGCTGCACGATAAGTTGGGTTGACTCATGCTAATATTGTATATAAAGGATCTGCGGTGGAAAGGTCCGGTATCCCAATACTATGGCTTCCGATGCTCGTGAGCTTATCACTGGTCTCTGCCGAGTCAACCCAGCTCAACGTCTGGGGAACCTTACCGACGGTACTACTGGCGTCAAGAATCACGTCTACTTCAAGACCATAGATTGGGATGCGATGTATCAGCGGAGGACGAAAGGCCCCATTGTGCCAGAAATCAGACATGCCGCAGACACCAGCTGCTTCGACCAATATGACGATGCGCCAGAAAGCAAGAGCGTGTATACAGCGGACATGTGCGACAAGTACGACAAGGAGTTCAAGGATTTCTAATTCCCTGTCCATAACGACCGAGATGCGCATATGGGTGAATCCGGGGGTTTGTTGGAGGGACTCCAAGGAAAGTGGAGGCGTTGGCACGGACGGCAAGATACCTCGCTGTACATAATGGACGTTCAAGCTTTTTACAGATTCCTGTCACATGGTGCAAGCTGTGTCGAGCATCATATACCAACGGAGGCTTTCATGTTGCATGAATGGAAGTTATTTCCGAGTCGATGTACTCAGCAAAGTATACTTGGCTATCAGCGATCCTAGCATACAGATATGCTTCGGAGCACAATACCTTATGCTTGAACAATGAACAACACTTTCAAGCCAGTCTGTACCGAAGGAGGGCCTACGTCTTACAAGTGATAATCACCAGATCATTACAATGCAGGCACATTGACGTTTTGTGGTGTACTTGCATGCCTAAGCCGCCCACAGCCGGAGAGCTTGAGAGCTATAGTGTGATAAAGATTTCCCTCTGCTCTTGCGATTAACAAGCAAGGACATTGAAATGGAAGGTATTCACGGCTAAGGACATGGGGCCAAGCTCCCGATCGCCAAGGCCAGATTGTCGCCTATTTTCAGCTAAACCGAATCTGTCCCAGTGGGGACCTCAAACACTCCGTTCGCGAACTTCAGCACCGACACATGTATCTCCCTTTGTTCAACGAGTTATATTCCACGTTTATATCGTGCCCGTCGCGTGCATAATGGCCGACTACGAGAAGCTGACAGTGGTGAAGCTCCGTGAAGAGCTCGTCAAGCGTGGACTCCCTAAAAGCGGTCTCAAAGCAGTTCTAGTTCAACGACTGGCCGAAGCAGACTCGCAGTCAGGCCAAGCTGCGCCATTGGAGATTTTGGTGCAACAGAAGCGTAATTTACAGACCGTGAACGGCGAGCCCAATATCGCGATTCAAACCGCGCCGCCAGAGACGAAGGCGCACAAACAGTATGATGGGCCTGCCGACGATGCCGCTGCTCACCTAGCTTCAGCTCTCGGTGAGACTCAGTCGCGGGATCAGGAAGCCATCAACAACAAGCAAGCAATAAACCATGAATTCCTGGACGACGTAGTGAAGCCTTTTCCAGTCGCAATTGCACCAGCAGAGAAACCAGCAGAACCACTGAGCACGGATCCGGCACCCCACGATCAAGGAACTCTCAATACATCAGCAGCTACGGTCTCTGAGCTAAAAGTTGCAAAAGATGACGCAATTGCTATCGCGGCTGAGCAAGATACAGCAGAGGCTACAGAAGAAGGAACGCCCGTCATAGTTGAGCGACCCCAAGCTATGGAGAAGGGACCGCAAGACATGCCATCATATTCTACACAGACGTCTCTGATTGGTGTTCAAGATTTGAGGGTAGACTCAAATAAAAGAAAGAGGAGAAGCCAAAGTCCAACGCCGTCATCAATCGAAACAGCCCAGAAACGGGCGAAAGCGGACAATGGCCGAGCTCTCGTAGTGCTTCCGGAGGATGAGACGAACGGTAATAATTCTGGGCGGCGTGTCGAAGACGTAAGCATGGGCGATGCGCCGGTACAGCCGCTATCAGAGGAACTTGGGGATGCTACACAGGCGAACGGCTCTGTGCAAGCGGATGATGGAGTTGGGATAGACCATGTAGATGCTGAATTGCCGAAGAAAGAGTCAATGCCTCCAGAATCCGAGAAGCCAATGGAAGAGAAACCTCCCAAACAAGACGAGGAACTAACACCACCACCTTCCACTACCATACAACCCCCCATTAAGATCTCCCCAACCGATACTAGGTTCAAGAACCTTTTCAATGCGCCTTCCAAACGCGAAGGATCCCCACCAAGACAAATACCGCAAGTCGACAACGAAGACCGAGTGATATCGCCCGCTGTCCACCCAGCTACATCTGCTCTTTACATTCGAGACTTCATGCGCCCTCTCAACCCAGGAAACCTTAGAGAATTTCTTACAGCACTTGCATCGCCTCCCGAAACCGACCCGGATCCTCACATCGTTACAGAATTCTTCCTTGACTCTATCCGTACGCATTGTTTCGTCTGTTTTACTAACACATCTTCCGCCTCGCGAGTCCGGTCAGGATTACATGATCGTGTCTGGCCCGATGAAAAGAATCGGAAGCCCTTGTGGGTGGATTTCGTACCTGAAGAGAAGCTTAAGAAGTGGATCAACGTTGAGTCGGAAGCGGCGGGTGATCGAAGGCAGGGAACGAAGAAATGGGAGGTAATCTACGAGGAGGAAAAGGAAGGTATCGTGGCATATCTGCAAGAGGTAGGCCCGAACAGCCAAGCTCCACGCTCAGCGCAGTTAGCTGTTTCCCGGGCGGATGGCGGAGCAGGTGTGCATGGAGCTCCATCGGGTCCACCAGACAAGGATGTCGATGCACGCACTTCTTTGTCGGGACCAGCAGCAAAGCCTGACGGTGGCAAAGCCTTTGGGGCTTTGGATGACCTGTTCCTGTCAACGACGACGAAACCGAAGCTATACTATCTGCCGGTCGCATGCGAAGTCGTTGACAAGCGGATAGAACGACTAGCCGCGGGTCGAGGCGGTGGCCGAGGGGACGAGATGCGGAGATACTCGTTCGAGGACGGTATCTTGGTGGATAAGGGGCCGGAGTTCGGAATGCGTGGCAGGGGCGGCTTTGGGGCACGCGGAGGAGGTTATAGAGGAGGATATCCAGCAAGGGGCGGTAGCTATCGTGGCGATGCTTGGAGGGGTCGTTAATGAACAAGATCCCTGAGTGTCGATATCTACCAATGGTCTTGGACAAATTTCAGGTTGTATCATGGTCATGGATTCGGCGGAACTGTGAACGCCATTGTATTAATACTATCTGAGTCTTTGAACAGCGATCATGAACGTGTTCGTCCTGTCGATTCATCGTGGTCGGATTTTATCGTGTATGCATGCATATTGCATGCACTGTGCAGCATCGGAGCATTTCGGGAGTGGGGGCCCCCTGTTCTTTGTCTCGTTGTAGAGAACCAGCCTTGGCGGCAGATGAAACAACCATGGCTCATGATGGTCTTTGCTGATGCGGCTCCCAACCGTCTTCGCTTTGTCGTTAAGTTTACTCGACTGGCTTAAGAACATCGCAGGAACAAACTCGAGAGCATCATACTCACGCAGACGGTCACTGCGACGCTAAGCCGGTTGTTTTCGCAAAGACACTCGGACTACACCACCATCAATCCGAACCGAGTCCTGGTGAAGCTGTATTCCTTCGAGGCGCAGGACGTCCTCGACATCGCAGGCGGCCGGAGGACGTCGCGCTGCCTGTTGCCACATTTAGAACGCCTCAATACGCTAGCTATTGGTCTATATAACTCAGGCTATGATCATCGACTGCTACGATTCACTTCAACCTATCCCCAATCACGAGGAGAGGCGTAACGCTTAGACCCCAATCGCCAAACAACAAGTTCGCACCAGCGACACTCTGGACCCGTCACTATGGGCTGGCCAAAGTGCAATAGTACATTAGAGCATCAGAGCAGTACGTCTTGCGCCCTTACCAGCCACGAAGTGGCCCCAGATACTAACTCGTTAAACAGTCCAAGAACTCCCCATATGGAAGAAGGTGCAGTTTCATCACATAGGCCTCATCATCTCCGCCATCTTTGGCCTCATAGCGGTCTTCGTCTCATGGTACCTCATCTGGCGACATTGCACCCATTATCTGAAACCATGGGAGCAACGACACATTATTCGCGTGCTGTTCATGGTTCCCATCTACGCTACCGTATCCTTCCTGTCCTACTACTACTACAAACACTCGATCTATTTCGCAGTTCTGAGGGATTGCTACGAGGCGTTTGCGATTGCGAGCTTCTTTGCGCTGTTGTGCCACTACCTTGCGTCGGACCTTCATAATCAGAAAGACTATTTCCGAGGCTTGAGGCCGAGGCCTTGGGTTTGGCCGCTGAACTGGTTCATGAAGTGCTGTGGAGGAGAACGTAGCATTTTCAGGACACCAAGGAGCGGGCTTACATGGTTCAATGTAAGTATTCCCAACGTCTGAAAATCTGGCAGGGTTGAGCTGACTGGTGGACGCAGATTATCTGGCTGGGAGTATTCCAATACTGTTTTGTCCGGGTCTTCATGACCGTGATAGCCGTCATCACACAGTCCGTGGGCTATTATTGCTTGGAGTCGCTGAATCCTGCCTTTGCGCACGTTTGGGTACGCCAGCTACCCCTAGTAGCTGCAAGTACCCTCAGCTGACACTCCCAGGTAATGGTCATTGAGGGCGTCTGCGTCAGCATAGCCATGTACTGTCTCATCCAATTTTATATCCAAATGAAAGACGATCTCCGCGAGCACCAACCCCTCCTCAAAGTCGCCGCCATCAAGCTCGTCATCTTCCTTTCTTTCTGGCAGACCATCCTGATTTCCTTTCTCACCTCCACGGGAGCCATCAAAGCCTCCCCGCACATCACCGAGCCTGACCTCAAGGTTGGCATCCCCTCCTTACTCCTCTGCGTTGAGATGGCCGTCTTCAGCATCTTTCATCTCTGGGCCTTCCCCTGGCAACCCTACGACGTCAAGCGCTCCGCCGTCATCGCCGCCGAATCCGCACCGGGCTACCTCCCCGATCCCAAAACCGCGTATCGAGGTGGGCCCTTTGGCTCCAGAGCCCTCATGGACGCCTTCAACCCCTGGGACCTGATCAAAGCCGTCGGCCGCGGCTTCCGCTGGCTCTTCATCGGCCGCCGGACCCGCGAGCAGGACATCTCCTACAAGAACTCCGTCGATCACGGCTCGGCCTTTGAACCCTCTCGCAACAACAATACGGAACTGAACGGGCCCTGGGGGACAGACCACTCCTTTGACGACGGGCCGCGAAAACAACCATTCGGCACCCTGAAAAGCCCGGGCCGCTACCAGCCTCTCAGCGAAGAAGAAGACGATCGCTTGCTCTCCCACGCACAGTCCGTTCCGCAATCCCACCCCACTCACACCACCGACGAGACGTCCTACCCGCGCCCTATGATCCGCCACCCCACGCCCCCTCCCAACAGCAAAACCCCAACAGCGCAAAACGACCTGTACCCCGACCATCGCCCCTCGAACCCCACGCCCGCCGTTCTCGCCCACAACCCACCATATCCCACCACCCACCACGATCTTACCGGCCGAGACGCAAGGGTGGCTGATCCGACGCATTCAGAAGAGGAAGATACAAGCTACCACCACACAAGAGTCGACCCGCATGAGCGCAAATTCGAGCCGGCGCCGAGCTATCTGTATCAGAGCGAGCCGCCGATGCCGCACGCAAGGGGTCGTGGAGCGGAAGAGGAATGGGAGGTTCGGGGCGGTGGGACGGATAGACGGGATCATGCGGGTGGGCTTTGACGAGGATTAGAGTCATAAAACATGGGCGGGTGTGGTATTCTGGTTTTGGATTTCATGAGAAGCGAGGCGTTGGGGGTTTTGCGAGTCCATTGAAGATGGGAGATACCACTGGGTTGCGATGTCATGAGTTCGGCAGGTGTTTTCCGGGAAATCGGTATAGCATTTGGGGGAAACACCGAATAGGTTACGATGTGTGTGGGGTGGAGCGCCGGATCCTTGAGTACTGAGGGGAATATGCGCAGTGTGCATACTGACATGCCCATCCCCCGATCCACGCGTTGGCCTGCCTCTCCCCTAGTCTCAGGAGCCACGACAATCCCTGTCCCTACGTGCGTACCATCTTTCTTGTTGAAAAGCCAGCAAAGCCGTCCATGTCCGTCCCACGACCTCCTCCTCCCACCCCCTTCTCTTCTCCCATCTCCCTTCCGCACACCTTCTCCCCATCACCCCATCCTCACTCTCGAACCCGCTCCCAAGCCCCACTGCTCCATCTCTCTTGTCGATCCCATCTTTTTTTTTTTCTATGGTATTCATTACTCAACCGACACTCACTGTTCGTATGGCGAAAGAAGCAGAGAGGAATTGGTATTGAAGGGAGAATTCAAGGAGGTGAATAGAGAAGAGAAGAAGAGAAGGGAGAAGAGAAAAAGAGAAGAGAGAAGATGAAGAGGAGATA